>Ga0265295_1003172_pt1 | contig 24502 bp, 21 predicted proteins | sample Munlansysbiofilm_FD_192503 | JGI IMG/M metagenome (GOLD analysis project Ga0265295, IMG submission 192503) | Leachate microbial communities from a municipal landfill in Southern Ontario, Canada - Methane capture system biofilm | ecosystem: Engineered > Solid waste > Landfill > Unclassified ... | reverse complement strand
GGCTGGATGGCGGATGTTGTATTGAAAATTGGTGCGATCAAACATGGATAATTTTGCCCGACAATCATCAGAAGATCGCTCTCCAAGGCTTATGGTATGATTTATCGCTTTTCCGAAGATATAGACCTAACAATTTCCCGTACGGCTCCGATTGTGTGCGAGGTAAATTCGCCAATGGATGACGGAATAAGTCAAAAAGAACGGGGTAGGCGGACAGGGAAGCTGAAAGAAGCAGCACAAAAATATGTCAATAGCCACGTTATGCCGATACTAATCGAAGAGATTAAAATTGCTCTTGGCACGGGGGATGGTTGGAGTGTTGAAATTGATATCGAAGATCCAGACCAGCAAACACTTCTGTTTCACTATCCCAAAGCGACTGGCTTTGGTTCTGAAACAGGGCGAAATGATGATGAAGAGATAAATCCCTATATTAAACCTCGCATTAAGTTGGAATTTGGGGCTCGTGGTGATACTGAGCCTTCTGAGCTAAAGCGTATTCGTCCCTATCTGGCTGAAGATGATTTGTTTCCAGATGAATTGCCCGATGCTTTATGCGAGTTGGAGACGTTGGGTGTTATCCGTACGTTCTGGGAAAAGATAACTATTCTTCATGCGCTTCATTACAACGATAAATTCCGTGATGGAATGTCTCGTCATTATTATGATTCATTAATGCTGTTTCGCAGCGGTGTCGCAGATCAGGCGCTGGCTCACCCTGAACTATTGAAGCTTGTTGTTCGTAATAAAACGCTAATGTTTCGTGACGGTACTGCTTAATATGATAAAGCAGTCTTGGGAACACTGCGCACCGTTCCGTCAGAGGCTATTATTGTTAACTTGAAGCAAGATTATGTTGCTATGGAAGAAATGTTTATGCATTCGCCACCTTCCTTTTCGGACTTGATGGCAGGAATAGAAGAGCTTGAGGTGATATTGAATCGCTCTCGTTCCCACGCAGAGCGTGGAAATGAGCGCTGACCGAGTGCCGCGCACATCTGCATAATCAAATTTGAGCAAAACCTCTGTTTTGTAATTGATTTTATGCATGTATAATCGAAAAAATGCATTTTCAAAACAACATAATCGATTTTGTGCACAATCGCTGAACCCAATAGGAGTTATTAATGAACACGCTTCTTGCTGACCCCATTGGCGCGGCATGGTTGGCCAAAACGTATCAAATCATTCCGGTAGGGCGTTTGCCAGTACAAAGCCAGATCGGTGGCCGACGGGTTACGCAAATTATAGATGGTGACCGGCTGGAAACCTATCCGGAAACCATGCGGCCCGCTTCAGAGCCTGCGGCCCATTTGCAATTTCATTTGCGTCACGAAATTCCCCATCTGGAATTTTTATCCCGTTTTTTTGCCAAAACAGGGGGTGATTTTATCCAGACCTGGGTTAATGCCGAACCCACAGGGCAATATGCGCGCCGGGCGGCTTTTTTATATGAATGGATCAGCAATGCTACGTTACAGCTACCAGAACGCTTGGGTGGCAACTATGTTGATGTCATCGATAGCAGCAAACTGGTGGCCTCTTCAACTGACCAGGTCATAAAATCATCGCGCTGGCGTGTTAATGATAACTTGCCGGGAACGCACTACTTCTGTCCGATGATTGTTAAAACCGATGCTGTCATGCAGGCCATGAAACTGGATGTGCCTCATCTATTCCGGAACCTGGCTGCTGAATTTGGTGAAGACCTGTTAAGACGTGCCGCCATCTGGATGACATTGCGGGAAAGCAAAGCCAGTTTTGCCATAGAAAGGGAGGCGGACCGCACCAATCGCATTGAACGGTTTGCCGATGTCATGGCGCGCCGGACCGGGCAGGGTGATTTACCTTTAAGCAACGAGGCACTTGCACAATTACAGGGTGAAATCCTGGGCGATCGCACCACGGTTACGCATTTTGGTGTGCGTCAGTCTCCGGTATTTGTGGGGGAAACTTTCCAGTACCAGGATGTGGTTCACTATGTGGCACCACCAGCGGCAGAGGTGCCGCCCATGCTGGAAGGCCTGCGCGTTTTTCTGGAGCGTACCCAAGGGCAGTCACCGGTCATGCGTTGTGCGGTAACCGCTTTTGGTTTTGTATATATTCACCCATTGGCGGATGGCAATGGCCGCATACACCGCTTTCTGGTTAATGACCTGCTGCGTCGTGACGGGGCTGTGCCAGACCCTGTTATTTTGCCTGTGTCAGCGGTTATTACAGACAATGCCGCAGAACGTCGGGCTTATGACATGATACTGGATGAGGTTTCCAAACCCTTGATGCGAACGCTAAGAGATGATGTTTCGTTTAGCGTTACAGACATCACTTACCCGGATGGGGTAACATCCAATTTTGAATTCAGCGGTGTTGAAAAAGCCCGTCATGTATGGCGTTACCTTGACCTTGGGCCGCATGTGATGTATTTGTCCAATATTATTAGGCGGACGTTAACTGAACAGATGCGTGAGCAATCCCGTTATTTGCGCAATCATGCACGGGCACGCCAGGCACTTAAAGAAATAGTTGAAATGCCCGACCAGCAGGCAGATCGCGTGTTGCGCTCCATTGAGCAAAACCAGGGCGCATTAAGCAACGTATTGGCCAAACAAATGCCAATATTGCAGGCACCAGGTATATGGGATGCGATGGTTGAAGCGGTCGCACAAGCCTTTCAAGAGGATTTGCCGGTTGACCAGCATGTTGTTAACCGGTATCACCCATCGCGGCCGGCGGGTGGAGAGTAATTGGCTTCTGGATTGGCATTGGTTCCCACCCAGCCAAACACATACAAAATCAACTGTTTTTATATATTACCTGTTGAATAGCGGTAAAATGAACAATTCTGCCCGGCAAAACCGGGTATGCGCCAGATAAACTGCAAGGTAAGACATATCATGAGTACCGATTCAGCCGTAACACCCGCTTTCAAAAACGCCAATTACGACGCTACCAAAAAACAAAAATCATTTGAAAAAACCTCGCGTATTCCCATCAAGATCATTCCTGCCGAGCGTTTAAAAAAACCGGACTGGATTCGTGTAAAAGCGGCCGCACCCAACTCGCAATTCAACGACATCAAGCGTATTCTTCGTGAAAACAACATGTTTACCGTGTGCGAAGAAGCCTCCTGCCCGAACATTGGCGAATGTTTTGGCAAAGGCACGGCCACCTTCATGATTATGGGTGACAAATGCACCCGCCGCTGTCCCTTCTGTGATGTCGGCCATGGTCGCCCAGACCCATTAGATGTAGATGAACCAGCCAACCTGGCCAAATCCATTGCGCAAATGCGATTGAAATACGTGGTGATTACATCAGTCGACCGTGATGACCTGCTGGACGGCGGTGCTGGCCACTTTGTGGAATGCATTAACGAAGTGCGTGAGCGTTCGCCCATCACCACCATTGAGGTACTGGTGCCTGATTTTCGTGGTCGTCTGGATAAAGCGCTGGATATCTTCGCCCAAGGCGCCCCAGATGTCATGAACCATAACCTGGAAACCGTGCCCCGTTTATACAAGCAGTCTCGCCCGGGGGCCGATTACATGCACTCGTTAAAATTGCTAAAAGACTTCAAGGCTCGCCACCCAGACGTACCCACCAAATCAGGCCTAATGGTTGGCCTTGGGGAAACCGATGAAGAAATTCTGCAGGTCATGCGTGACATGCGTGAACACGATATTGAAATGCTGACCATTGGCCAGTACTTGCAGCCTTCCGAGCACCACTTGCCTGTGACCCGTTATGTGCACCCTGATACTTTTAAAATGTTTGAAGAAGAAGCCTATAAAATGGGCTTTACCCATGCTGCAGTGGGTGCAATGGTAAGGTCTTCTTATCATGCGGATCAGCAGGCGCATGCGGCTGGGGTGTAAACAGTTTTGGTGATTTAAAAATATAAAATGCTCTGCTAAAAAGCAGGGCATTTTTGTTTGCAAAGAACCCTATTTAGCTTAATGTGCCTGTTTTTGTAGGGGATAACCGTGTTTAAATCGCTACGCAGCAAAATTATCGCTCTTAAAAACCACCAGGGTTTTCGGCGCTATGCTGTCAATACCACCTGGCTCATGGCGGAGCAAATATTACGCATTATTGCGGGTATATTGGTGGGCATTTGGGTAGCGCGTTACTTGGGGCCCGAGCAGTTTGGGATTTTTAGCTATGTACTGGCGTTTACAACTATTTTTGGTGGTATTGCCAAATTGGGGCTGGATGGCATTTTTGTACGTGAGTTGATTCATCAGCCAAAACTACAAAATACTTACATGGGTACGGCTTTTTGGCTGAAAGTCATAGGGGCGGTAATGGTTACTGTCTTTATGGCCTGCATAGTACCGTTTACATCTAATGATGCAACTACCAATTTGTATATTTTCATTATTGCGGGCGGTCTTTTTTTTCAAGGCTTTGAAGTTGTAGAGTTTTACTTCCAGTCTCAGGTTCTGGCCAAGCTAATTTCCATCTGTAAAGTCATACAGCTGATATTTTCATCTATCATTAAAGTCTACCTTGTGCTTATACAAGCGGACTTGTTCTGGTTCGTGTGCGTGACGAGTCTTGATATGTTCAGTTTGGCGTTTAGTTACTTCATTGCCTACAGAATCAAAGGAAATGCGAGTTTTTTTAAATGTTTTGATGTTGAAATAGCCAAAAAATTGTTGAAAGATTCCTGGATGCTTGTTTTTTCATCAATGGTGGTGATGATCTATATGCGTATAGATCAGATCATGATCAAGGAAATGTTGGGTGATTACGAAGTAGGTATCTATTCTGCCGCCGTCAAGTTAAGTGAAGCTTTTTACTTCATCCCTGTGCTTCTTAGCGCCTCGGTTTTTCCAGCCATTATCAATGCCCGGAAAGAAAGTGCAGCCTTGTATCAAAAAAGGATGCAGCGTCTTTATACTTTTTTGATATGGTTGGCAATTATTGTTGCCTTGCCAATAACACTGCTAAGTGAGTGGCTGATTATGCTGCTATTTGGTGAAGCTTATTTGCCTGCGGGGCAGGTTTTAATGATTCATATATGGGCCGCCGTTTTTGTTTTTATGGGTGTGGCATTCAGTAAATATCTTCTGGCAGAAAACCTTCAGAAAATTGCCTTTCAACGAACCTTGCTGGGTGCTATTGCTAACGTGTGCCTGAATTTTATCCTTATCCCCAAATATGGTTTGAAGGGGGCCGCCATTGCAACCTTGCTAGCGCAGTTTATGGCAAATTATATGTATGATTTTTTTGATAAAAGGTTGCATAATCAATTGAGATTTAAAACCCAAGCAATTTTTTTACCCTTTAAAACATTGAAATAGAATTGGCACAATATGAAAATTGCAGTAGCTGGAGCAGGTTATGTAGGTCTATCCATGGCGGTTCTTTTGGCACAGCACAATCAGGTGGTGGTTTTAGATGTGGATTTGAAAACTGTCAATAGCATCAACGCCAGGAAGTCACCGATATATGATATTGAAATTGATGATTTTTTGCATAACAAGAATTTAAACCTCACAGCTACATTAGATAAGCATTTTGCTTTTTCGGACGTTCAACTGGCTATCATCGCCACGCCGACAGATTATGATGTTGATACCCAGTGCTTTAATACTAAAAGTGTAGAAACACTTATTTCAGATGTTTTATCGATCAATCCACATGCATTAATAGTGATCAAATCAACCATTCCTGTTGGTTTTGTTCAGCGCATGCGTGACAAATTCAAGACAGATCAGATCATTTTTTCCCCTGAATTCCTGCGAGAAGGACGGGCGCTTTTTGATAATCTCTACCCTTCCAGAATAGTGGTGGGGGAACGCACCAAACGTGCTGAAGCTTTCGCCAAACTTTTGATTGATGGTGCAATAAAAAAAGACGTCCCGGTGTTGCTGTCTGGCCCTGAAGAAGCTGAAGCCATCAAGCTCTTTTCCAATACTTATCTGGCTATGCGTGTGGCTTATTTCAACGAGCTGGATACCTATGCGGAAATGCAGGGACTTGATACCCAACAGATTATTGAAGGGCTTGGGCTAGATCCACGCATTGGCAATCATTACAATAATCCATCATTTGGCTATGGCGGCTACTGCCTTCCCAAAGACTCAAAACAGTTGCTGGCTAATTATGATTATGATCAAATCCCGCAAAGCCTGATAAAAGCGATTATTGCCTCCAACGAGATCCGCATGGATTTTATAACACGGCAAATTCTGAGTAGAAAACCGGATAAAGTGGGTGTTTATCGCTTGATTATGAAAGCGGGGTCAGATAACTTTCGTGGTTCTGCCATACAAGGTGTGATGTATCGCTTGCAAAGCAAAGGATTGAAATTGCTGATTTATGAACCTGAGCTAATGGTGAATGAATTTAATGGGATTGGCGTCATTAAGGATTTTGAACAGTTCGCAGCAGAGGTTGATCTCATCATCGCCAATCGATTAGATGATTTATTGCTGGGATATAAGCATAAAATTTATACACGCGATTTACTGGGTAAAGACTGAACATGCAGAAAAAGATATTAATAACTGGTGGGGCTGGTTTTATTGGGAGCCATTTATGCGAACGGCTGGCCAGCGATCCTGACAATCAGGTTTTTTCCCTAGACAATTATTTTACCGGCACCCAAACCAATCATATTCCAGGTGTCACTTACATTCACGGTAATACAGCCCAAATAGATAAGTTAATTGATTTTGCACCCGATCATATCTACCATTTGGGCGAATACTCACGCGTTGAGCAAAGTTTTAGTGATATTGAAAAGGTGTGGGAATTTAACAAACAGGGAACTTTTTCGGTACTGCAGTTTTGTAGAAAAACGGGGGCAAAACTGATTTATGCCGGTAGCAGTACTAAATTTGGTGATGGTGGGCTGGGCAGAAGCCAAAGCCCCTATGCCTGGACAAAGGCCGCCAACACAGAACTGATTAAAAACTATGGTAGCTGGTTCAATATTCCTTATGCAATCGTGTACTTTTACAATGTTTATGGCAAGCGTGAAATTGCCAAAGGTAAATATGCAACACTTATTGCACTTTTTACAGAAAAAATGAAGGCGGGTGAACCTTTGTCTATTGTTAGTCCGGGTACGCAAAAACGTAACTTTACCCATATTGATGACATTGTTGATGGTTTGGTGCTGGTAGGAGAGCAAGGCTATGGCGATGATTTTGGCATTGGCAGCCCTGAATCCTTAACAGTGCTTGAGGTGGCCGATCTTTTTGGAGGTGAAATTGCCATGTTGCCTGAGCGAAAGGGGAATCGTATGACTGCGGATGTGGTCACAGATAAAATTCGGGCACTTGGTTGGCGACCTAAAAAAAGTCTTGCTGATTATATTTCACACCTTAAAAGAAGCAACTGGAATAAGTAATGAGCACCCTTCAACCCTTTGTGCCACCACACGCTTTAACCTCAGCAGTGCTTTTTTTAGTTTTTAACCGATTGGAAACAACCCGGCGGGTTTTTGAGGCTATACGCCAGGCTAAACCCCCAAGGCTTTATATTGCGGCAGATGGCCCACGAGAAAACCGTGATGGTGAAGCGGAAAAGGTCGAAGCGGTTCGTGAATATGTAATGGCTCATATTGATTGGGAGTGTGAGGTTAAAACCCTGTTCAGGACAAGAAACCTAGGCTGCAAGTATGCGGTAAGTGAAGCAATAACCTGGTTTTTTAAGCAGGAGGAACAGGGTATCATTCTGGAAGATGATTGTTTGCCAAGCCAGAGCTTTTTCTGGTATTGCGAAGCCTTGCTGAAAAAATACAAGAATGATGATTCGGTTTACTTGATCTCTGGTTACGGGCGTGGCTCCGAGCCGTTCATTAAGAATGCCGATTACGGGTTTTGCAAGTATGCGTTGATTTGGGGCTGGGCTTCTTGGGCCAAAGTCTGGGAAAAATACGATCCTGAAATGAGTGATTGGCCGCAATTTTCAGATGCGATCATACATAATGTTAGCAAAAGAAGCGGAGCAAAGCGATATTGGACAGATGCCTTTTCATTGACATACAAGCATAAAATTGATACCTGGGATTACCAGTTACATTACCTTCTTTTGAAAAATGGTGGTAAATCTGTTGTCCCTAGGCTTAATTTGATTTCAAATATTGGTTTCGGTGCAGATGCTACTCATACTTTTGACGTGAATTCTGAAAATTCAAATCGCAGGGTTTATGATTTTTCATTTCCGCTTAAACTGGAACCTGACAGGAGTTCTGAGTTTAGTATCGGAGATTTTTACGATAAGTATGAATTCACAAAAAAATCATTTATTGTGCGAGCAATAAATAAGATTCCAAGATTGGTTTTTGGTAAAAATATTTTGTAGTTAAAATTACCATAAATATAATTTAGCTTTTAAAAGCTCAAGATCATGAATATGAATTTCTGATAAAGAATATATTAAAAAGTAATTAATAATTTTTACAGTAAAATTACAGGCAATCTCAATAAATCTATTTTGCGTTGTCTTAAGCAAGGGTAATTCATGAAAAAAGCACTAATTACTGGTGTTACAGGTCAAGATGGTTCATACCTCGCAGAGTTTCTGCTGCAAAAAGGATATCAGGTTCATGGTATCAAGCGCCGTGCATCCTCTTTTAATACACAACGTGTAGACCATATCTATCAAGATCCGCATGTGGATAATCAGAATTTCATTCTACACTACGGTGATTTAACTGACTCTTCCAATCTGACGCGTATTTTGCAGGACGTGCAACCCGATGAAGTGTATAACCTGGGTGCGCAATCTCACGTGGCGGTTTCCTTTGAATCACCGGAATATACGGCGGATGTGGATGCCATGGGAACGTTGCGCTTGCTAGAAGCAATACGGCTGTTAGGTCTGGAGAAGAAAACCCGGTTTTATCAAGCATCCACTTCTGAGCTATATGGTTTGGTGCAGGAAATACCGCAAAAAGAAACCACGCCCTTTTATCCACGTTCGCCTTATGCCGTGGCTAAATTGTATGCGTATTGGATTGCCGTCAATTACCGCGAAGCCTATGGTATGTATGCCTGTAATGGCATTTTGTTCAACCATGAGTCCCCTCGTCGTGGTGAAACCTTTGTGACCCGTAAAATCACCCGTGGCCTGGCCAATATTGCCCAAGGTCTGGAACAATGCCTTTACATGGGTAATATGGATGCCTTGCGTGACTGGGGGCATGCCAAAGATTACGTTCGTATGCAATGGATGATGCTGCAGCAAGAACAACCTGAAGATTTTGTGATTGCTACCGGTGTACAGTATTCTGTTCGCCAGTTTATAGAATGGTCTGCCAAGGAGCTTGGTATTACCTTACGCTTTGAAGGCAAAGGTGTTGATGAAGTGGCCATTATTGCAGGGATTGAAGGCGACAAAGCGTCGGCATTAAATGTGGGCGATATTATTGTTCGGGTAGATCAACGTTATTTCCGACCAGCCGAAGTGGAAACCCTTCTGGGTGATCCTTCCAAAGCTAAAACCAAATTGGGTTGGGTACCTGAAATTACGGTACAGGAAATGTGTGCCGAGATGGTTGCCGAAGACCTGAAAACCGCGCAACGCCATGCATTGCTTAAGCAGCATGGTTACGATATACCTGTTTCTGTTGAGAACTAATCTGCCATGGCAACACAAAGAATATTTATTGCAGGGCATAACGGCATGGTGGGTTCTGCGCTGGTGCGTCAGCTGGAAAATTTGCCAGACACACAGTTAATTGTGCGTAATCGCAATGAACTGGATTTGGTTGATCAGCAAGCCGTGCAGCAGTTCTTTAAAGCTGAAAATATTGACCAGGTTTATTTGGCAGCGGCCAAGGTGGGCGGTATTCATGCCAATAATGAATACCCGGCCGAATTCATTTACGAAAACCTGATGATAGAAGCCAATATTATCCATTCAGCCCATTTGGCGGGTGTGCAAAAATTGCTGTTTTTAGGGTCTTCTTGCATTTACCCTAAAATGGCAGAGCAACCCATGACTGAAACCGCTTTGTTAACGGGTACGCTTGAACCCACTAATGAACCATATGCAATTGCTAAAATTGCCGGTATTAAACTGTGTGAAAGTTACAATCGCCAATATGGGCATGATTATCGCAGTGTGATGCCAACAAACCTATACGGTGAGAACGACAATTTTCACCCAGAAAATAGTCATGTTATACCGGCTATGATGCGTCGTTTTCACGAGGCAAAAGTGGCTAATGCCAGCCAGGTTGTGGTGTGGGGAAGTGGCAAGCCCATGCGTGAGTTTTTGCATGTGGATGACATGGCTGCGGCCAGCGTGTATGTCATGAATCTGAAATATGAAACATATCAGGCTAATACTCAGCCTATGTTGTCGCATATTAACGTGGGAACCGGAGTAGATTGTACAATTCGGGAACTAGCAGAAACCATGCAAAAAGTGGTGGGTTTTAAGGGGGATTTAGTCTTTGATTCCAGCAAACCCGATGGAATGCCCCGCAAGTTAATGGATGTCTCACGTCTTAGGGCATTAGGTTGGCAGGCTAGTATCAGTTTGGAAGATGGATTGGCAAATACTTACGAATGGTTTGTGCAGCATCAGGAACGATTGCGCGTCTGATGCTATAAACCTACCTGAAGTATTTTGAATAACTTATTTGTGTCTGAAGCCACTATGATTAGTACTATTGATTATTCCACGACACGTTGTCTGATATCTGAAAAAACCTCTTGCTTTGAAGGGCTAGAAAATGATATGGGCACCTTGTTTAAGATACCGGATAGCGATAGAAAAATTGATGAAGGTGGTTTGCGTCTGCAGGGCTTGTACAAAAAAAACAGCCAAGATAAACCACTTATCACTGTGGTAACTGTAGTTTATAACGGTGCTGCACTTTTGGAAGACACCATAAAAAGTGTGCTTGAACAAACCTATGATAATGTTGAATACATTATTGTAGATGGCGGCTCAAAAGATAATACGCTGGATATTATTAAAAAATATGATCATGCGATTGATTACTGGGTAAGTGAACCGGATCAAGGCATGTATGATGGCTTATCTAAAGGATTTCAAACGGTTAGTGGCACCATCATGGCCTATCTGAACGCAGGGGATCTTTATGTTAAAACTGCGCTGGAAGCGGTTGTGTCCGTATTCAAGAAAACGGATTGTGAGTGGCTGACAGGAATGAGAAGTGTCTGTAATGAAGCTAATCAGATAATAAAAGTGGATACTCCTTTCAGGTATAAACCAAGTCTTATAAGAAAAGGCGTGTATGGAAAATATTTGCCTTACATACAACAGGAGTCTACATTTTGGCGTAAAGATTTATTGTCTGCCTTGGATATGAGTTTTTTCAAGCGTTTACGCTATGCCGGAGATTACTACTTATGGTTTTGTTTTTCAACATTTGCGGAACTAAGGGTTGCACAAGTACAGTTAGGTATTTTTAAATTGCATGAAGGCCAGCTTTCTGAAAGCCTGGATAATTATTGGCTTGAAATAAAGAGTTTTTCCGAAAAACCAAGTATTGTGAGTTATTTAGTTGTTTTATTGGAAATTTTTCCCTGGGTGTTAAGTGATAAGTTCAGAAAGATTTTCCATGCATCCAGAATAACTTTATCTGATAGTGAGTAACAGCATGATTGTCTCAGTCATTATGGTGGGTGGTGCCGTGTTCCACCTTTGGCTTATATTCGTTCTTACATCCAAAACCGTTTCTGAAACTGTGTGGTGATAGTACGTTGTTACAGCAAACGCTTGCACGTTTGAGTGGGTTGGGTACGCTTGTATTTTTAATTATTTGCAATGAAGATTTAGGCAGAACATAAGTTGGTAGTAACAGTTGGGGTTGGAAAGCGATATCAGGTAAATTGCATCAAAGCAAAATCGCTTGCTAAGCTGTCAGTGCAAATGCAGCATTATCGTGCTGAACATTGAGAGCTTGTTAGTGAGACAGCTAAGGTTCCCAAAGGAAAATGCGATCAAATTATTTTGGTAATAAAAAATGAATCTATTTTTATCCGCCTTGGTGAAATGCATGTATGAGAAAATATGGGTAAAATTCCGTTGGAATTGATAGAAGTCCAATCAAGCTATCTGGGAGAGGATGACATTGTACGTTTTGAAGACCAGTTTGGGCGTAGCTGACTGGTTAGTGAATTGATTGGAATTGTTGATATCAAAGTCTGTTAAGTTATTTAAATATATCAACACAAAAATTTAAGAAGAATTTTTTGAAAGTATCTATTATTACTGTTTGCCTTAACAGTGAAACGACTATCCGTGACACCATAGTGTCTGTGTTGGCACAAACTTACCCTGATATTGAGTATATTATTGTGGATGGTCAGTCCAAAGATAATACGGTGGCCATTATTCATGAATATCAGGATCAAATCGCTAAGGTGATTACAGAGCCTGATGAGGGCATATATGATGCCATGAATAAAGGTATTGTCCAGGCAACGGGTGATGTGATTGCAATTTTGAATTCAGATGACTTTTACCTAGATAATGAAGTCATTGCTCAGGCCGTTGCTGCTTTTCAAAAAGTTCCTACGGTTGATATGGTTTTAGGTGGTGTCGAGTTTGTGAACAGGGAAGATGCGGATAAAGTTGTTAGATGTTACAAATCAACAGGGTTTAAGCCTTGGAAATTACGTTTTGGTTTGAGCCCTCCACATCCAGGTGCTTTTATTCGTCGTGAAGCATATAATCAGGTGGGTTCATACAAGCTGAAGTATAAGATTGGAGCAGATTTTGATTTTTTTGTTCGTTCATTGCTAGTACATAAATTAAATTATATAACGACGGATAAGATCTGGGTCAGGATGAATGTTGGTGGGGTAAGTACGTTAGGCTTTCAAAGTTATAAAGTTTCTACCTATGAAATGCTTCGATCATTTAAGCAAAATAAACGTTATACAAATTGTTTTTTTATACTGTTGAGATTGCCTTTAAAAACTTTACAGTTGATCAGGCGTGAGTAGTAGTGGCAAGGCTTTTTTAGATGGCAGGTTAATTAACTGATATAAGTTGTTGATTTTTTTAAAATAATAGAAATTAAAAAATTATAATCATCAATTTTAATAGTTGGCTTAGATGAAACTAATGGGGAAATTCAGTAAGTAATGTGTGACCATGATATTAATATGTAGGCTATTAGTTATTATTTTCAGTCTTCAAAGAAGAAATTTCCGTGATTTTTTATGTGCACTCTAACATCTTTAAAGTGTTTGAAGAAAAAGTCTATAAAATGGGTTTTCTCCTTCCAGTACTGTGGGCAATGGAAAAACCTTTCTATCATACCTATCAATAGGTGTATGTGGCTGTCGTTTAGGGGGCTTTAGTAACCTAATAAGCTAAAATATTCTGCTTGGAGAGAAAATAATTTTTTTTTGTTAGAATAAAATTTGCAGCCAATATATCTGTATGCAAAAGATAAATATTAACATCTTTACAAGATAAAGTTATTGCTCTTAATAATCTTAAGAGTTTATGATGTTATATGGTCAATTCCACGTAGGTATTGGCTGAAGAGCGCTATGTATTATTGTAAGTTTATTGGTAGGGTATGAGGATTATATTGCCCTGGATTTATTTTTTGGTTAAAAAACGTAGGTATATTTCAATTTTTTAATGGTCAGTATATATTTAATTGCAATATGAAGCATAAAAGTTTGCCTTGAAAAATTTGATATATATAAAGAAATAATCTTATAAAAAATAGGATTTAATTATGCATAGAGAAAGGAAATATTAATGGTTGTAATTTTTTAATGATTTTTTATTCTAAGGGTGGATTATCTGGTAAGCATAATAGTTGTTTTATTCTGAATGGTTGTGGATTAAATGCTTGTTTATTTTAATATAACAATAAATTAAAATTAATTTTTATTGATTAATTTTTTATGAATATAAATAATAATGTGCTCTTGGGTAATTTTTTTATTTTAGAGATAAATTTTTTTAATTTTTAATGATTATGCAAAAGATAGTTCATGATTCTTCAGAAGTAGTTACTATATTTGATCTCGTCGCAATTTTGTGGAGAGGTAAATTCTCAATTCTAGTTGTGGCTATTATAGGGGGATTTTGTGCAATATTGTATGCTTTTACCGTTAAAGAAGAATGGAAAAGTGAAGCGCAAATTATTCCACCACAAATAAATCAATTGGGATCCTATCTAGATGTTCAAAAAGGATATGATAGATTTTCAGAATTAAAAAATAATTTAAATATTGAAGATTCAAAAAAACTTGAGGAAATAGTAAGTAATTCTTATAGAACTTTAATTTTAACGTTGGGTTCTATAGATAATAAACAAGAATATTTGTTGAATTCAGAGTATTATAAAAAGCAATTAAATAAATTAACTGATGATTTTGGAAAGAAAAAGTTATTAATAGAAATGGCAGAAAAAGATCTGAATATTGTTGAGACAAACAAGGATAAAAATAATTCTTACGAGGTAAGTTATGTAGCGGAAACAGCTGAAGATGCACAAGAAACTTTACTGGCTTATATTGATTATTCTAATAAGAAGGCTTTTGATAAGGTTTTTAATGATTTAGACTTTTTAATTAATGAACGTATTCTTACTTTAGAGAATAATGCAGCTGCTCTTAAATTTTATGCAGAACAAACTAGAAAAAATAACATTCTCACTTTAAAGCAAGCTATTGCTATAGCGAAAGATGCGGAAATTAAAGAATATACAGGACAAAATATAGTTACAGCGAACAAAAGAATTGATATCGAAAACTCTAGTGCTGAGAATTTTTCTAATGCAGAAAGTCTTTTTTTGCTTGGTGAGAAATATTTGACTGCTCAATTAAAGGCAATGGAATCATCACCTATTATTTATCCAGCAAATTATTACCAAATGTTGGGAAATATTAAAGAGTTGAGGCAATTGTTGGATTATAAGCGGATAGGGAGCACCTTTGAATATACTAAAACACCTTCTTTACCCTTAAGTAAGGATAAACCTAAGAAAATATTAATGTTGCTTGTTGGATTGGTATGTGGCTTTATTTTTGGGTGTCTTTATGTTTTATTGTTTGATCAAATTAGAAAGAATGGATTTATTGCAAGAAAACAAATATAAAATAATCGTGCTGCTCTTAAACGATAGTTAAGGATCTTTATATTGTAAGATTGATTGATATAAGTGATCATTTGCATGATCTGTTTTTTGTAGATTAGTCTTACGGCGCGTTTGTTTTTTTCTATTTGAAATTATTCAATATGTCTTATATGAAATTATCTTAATAATAAAATTTTGGTAAATTAATTATATGTATTATTTTATATTTTATATTTTTATATTGTTTTCGCTTGTTTGTTTTTCAAATAGAATGCATTCTGTGTCTTTTGTTTTGTTTTTGTGTTTTCTATTTTCTGCTTTGCGTTTTAATGTTGGTTATGATTACCCTGTTTATTATTTAACGGCATTAGGTAAGTTAGATAAGGTTTTTGAGCTTTTTCCAAATATTTTAATTTTTCTTTCTATTAAAACACATCCTCAATTATTTTTCGTTATTACTTCAGCCATAATTATATATTTTTTTTGGAAAAGTTATATTTTAATAGATGGTTATATAAAAATAAGCCGGTTGGGTGTCGTTTGTTTTGTTTTTTTGCCATTGGGGTTTCTTGATTCATTAGGTGTTATACGGCAATTTATAGCGATTTCAATATTTTTGTATGCGTTTGTAATTAATAAAAGAAATGCTGTTTTAGCAAATTTTTGGGCCTTAGTGTCCGTTTTGTTTCATTTTTCTTCTGTCATTTTTATTCCTTTTTTGTGGTTAAGTTTTTTATTAAAATATAAGTTTTCTGTTTATATTTATGTTTCTGTCTTGATGTTGGCTTTGTTGTTTGGCAGTGGGCTTGTTTTGTTCATATCATATCATACTAATTTCTATTATGATTATTTTTCAACGCAACTTTCCAGTAATGGAGTTAAGGTCTTTGCTTTTTTTGTAATTATATTTATTTATTTTTTATTAAATATAAAATTAATTCGTTCTAAAGAGTTTGCTGTTGAGATTTTTAATATATTTTTTGTTGGCTTATGTATATATGCGACTGTATTACCTTATGGGATGCATGTTGCTAGAGGTGCATGGAATCTTTTTATATTTACACCATTTTTGATGGGGTATATTTTGTATAGAAAGAATATATATGAAAAGATATCATTTTTTGTTTTAGCATCTACTTTATTTTACTCTGCGTTGTATTTTTCTGAAAAAAATGAAATTAGGGATTTTTATAATGACTATAAATTTTATTTTTTTCTTGATGATAAGATAAGGAGTGATATTATGAAAAGCGAATATGAAAAAATTAGTGAATAATTTTTATTAATCTGATAAATATTTGGTGGCTGTGTATTTTTTGGCAGTGAATATTTTGGTTTTTAATGATTTTTTTGTAAATTATTGATTTTTGTCTATTGTTTATTTTTTTATTTATTTTAATTGATTTTTTTTGAATTTTAATTTTCTGGAATAGGCATGGAATCAATATTTATTATATACATATGTTAAATTTTAATTTTTTTAAAAAATAATTTATGAATTTGTTTGTTTTAAATTAGAATAGTTGAAAATAATTGATTAAAAAAGAATTTTATAAAATGGTTTTGGTTACCATTCCTATGGTTCTGAATCCTGTATTTAATATGCTTTTTATGATTTTGGTAGCTAGAAAATTAGATGTAATTGAATATGGCTACTTCGCGTATTCTATTGCTCTCATTTCCTTGTTGGTTGGTTTTTCGGATCTTGGGTTAAGAGATTTTTTTTTAAGCAAGGTTGGATTGAATAAAAACTATGCCAAAACCAATGTATTGTTATTTTTATCAAGTGTTGTTTTTGTGCTGATTCTTTTTTTTCAGTATATATTTTGGATTAGTGATGATAATGAATTGATTTTCATTTTCTCTTCATTGATTGCTGAAGGTTATGCGTTAGGTGTTTTGCATAAAGTAATTTATTACAAATATCAATCATCTAATATGCTTCCTTATTTTTCTAAGTTGGATGCTTTTTTTAAAATAGTGCCGATTTTAGTTAAGGGAATTACATTTATATTGACTGGTAAATTGATCTTTTCGTTATTTTTAGGTGCAATATTTTGGCTTGTTTTATACTCTATATGGTTATTCAGGATCGAAAATATAAATATTTTAACTGTGGGCGCTATTGATGGCTTTAAAAAGATAAAAATATTGTGTGTGGATTGGAGAGAGTGGAGTATTTTTACTATTTCCTTCATTTCTTTTTTTCTCTATTTTGGTGCTGATAAACTTATAGTTCAAGCTGTTATGGGAACAGAGCAGTTGGCAGTCTATTCGGCTGCAATGGCATTTATGGCAATAGGTCAAATTGTAGTGGGTGTAATATGGTCTTTATACATGCCACGCTTATCTAGGGGTGAGAACTTATGGTCATTTAAATTTTTTATTTTGTTGTTGACAGGTTTAGGTCTTTTGGTATTTGGTGGTTACCAAATACTTTCTTATTGGATTTATAGTTATATTTACCCTGATACATATGCTTATGGAAGTTATGTATTATCGTTGGCTTCAGTGTATTTCTTATTTAGATTTCCAAATGTTGTTTTGGAAATATTTTATATTGTAGATGGTAACTATCCTAAGTTCGTTAAAATGCGAGTATTATTTGGCATTTTAGCAATACTTTTATGTTATTTGCTGTTACCGTTAATAGGAATTATTGGGGCAGCGTTAGCCTTGGTTGTCGCAGAGTTTTTACTAATGATTGGCTCTTTATTGGGGCGGAGGAAAGTGAGTTGCTAAAAAAGAAAGCACTAATTACCGGTATTACCGGTCAAGATGGTTCATATCTTGCGGAGTTTTTATTGGAAATGGGCTACGAAGTCCATGGTATCAAGCGTCGTGCATCATCTTTTAATACCCAGCGTGTAGATCATATTTATCAGGATCCACACACAGATAACAAAAACTTCATCTTACACTATGGTGACTTGACGGATTCCTCCAATCTAACACGCATTCTGCAGGAGGTGCAGCCTGATGAGGTATATAATCTGGGTGCACAATCCCATGTGGCAGTAAGTTTTGAGTCTCCGGAGTACACAGCGGATGTTGACGCCATAGGGACTTTGCGATTGCTTGAGGCAATTCGTTTGCTTGGCCTAGAGAAAAAAGCTAGATTTTATCAGGCGAGTACTAGTGAATTGTATGGTTTGGTACAGGAGATTCCGCAAAAGGAAAGCACGCCTTTTTATCCTCGTTCTCCTTATGCTGTTGCCAAGTTATATGCATATTGGATTACGATAAATTATCGCGAAAGTTATGGCATGTTTGCCTGCAACGGTACGCTTTTTAATCATGAAAGTCCACGCCGTGGAGAAACTTTTGTAACTCGTAAGATTACCCGAGGTTTGGCTAATATAGCTCAAGGACTAGAAAATTGTCTGTATATGGGTAATATTGATGCTTTGCGTGATTGGGGGCATGCCAAGGATTATGTACGTATGATGTGGTTGATGTTGCAACAGGATAAGCCACAGGATTTTGTGATTGCTACTGGTGTGCAGCATAGTGTCCGCACCTTTATTGAGTGGTCTGCGAATGAGCTTGGTATTCAATTACGCTTTGAAGGACAGGGGGTAGAAGAGGTGGGTATTGTTGATGTCATTACTGGCGATAATGCTCCAGCAGTTAAAGTTGGGGATGTGTTGGTACGTATTGATCCACGTTACTTCCGGCCGGCAGAAGTAGAAACGTTGTTGGGTGATCCAGCTAAAGCCAAGCAAGAATTGGGTTGGGTGCCGAAAATTACTGTGCAAGAACTATGTGCAGAGATGGTACGAGAGGATCTGGAAATTGCTAAGCAGAATGCTTTTTTGAAAAAACATGGCTATAAAGTGTCGGTGGCAATTGAGTGATTATGATAAAAAGAGTTTTTATCGCTGGACACAACGGTATGGTTTGGCTAGTACTTATCAATGGTTTTTGCAAAATCAAGAAAACCTTCGTGGGAAATTATTATTAGGACTCAAGAAATGTTAGACAAACTAGTTTTTGCTGGCATTATTCATAATACACCCTTAGTTTCATTGGACTTTTTGGTTGAAAATACTAAGGGTGAGTTTTTATTGGGTATGCGTACCAACCGTCCGGCGAAAGATTACTGGTTTGTTCCTGGTGGTCGAATACTGAAAAATGAGACGCTTGATGAAGGGTTTAATCGTTTAACCAAAACAGAACTAGGCTTGGAAATTTCTTTGAGGCATGCGCAGTATCATGGCCTATACGAACATTTTTATCCGGATAATGTTTTTGCTGATGAGCCGGAGTTTCAGCATATAAGTACGCACTATATTGTTAATGTTTTTAGGGTTAAACTACCAGCTCAAGCCGAGTTACCTTTGCGTCAACATAACGCATACAAATGGTTTATGCCCGAACAGTTACTCCAAGATAAACAGGTGCACGAGTATAGTAAATGGTATTTCAAATGATTCCAGTAATAATGGCCGGAGGATCCGGTACACGCCTGTGGCCCTTGTCACGTACGGCATTTCCTAAACAGTTTTTGGCGTTGAACAGTCACTTGTCCTTATTGCAAGAAACTGTGGAGCGTTTGGATGGTCTTGAAACGGCAAGGCCTATTGTAATTTGTAATGAAGAACACCGCTTTTTGGTGGCTGAACAGTTACGTCAGCAGCAAACGGATGCTGATATTTTATTGGAGCCGGTCGGTAGAAATACAGCTCCTGCGATTGCTTTAGCCGCATTGCATGCTTTAAAAGATACATCCAAACAGCCACCTGTATTGCTGGTTTTATCTGCTGACCATGTTATTAAAGACTCCGTAGCCTTTCAAAAAACTATTAAAACTTTGTTGCCTTGGGCACAGTTAGGCAAATTTGGCACATTTGGGGTTGTTCCGACAGAGCCAGCGACAGGATATGGCTATATTCGTACAGGGACTGCATTGAATAATGGGGTACGCAGCGTGCAAGGATTTGTGGAAAAGCCTAATCAGGCTACTGCGGAAATTTATTTAGCCAGCGGTAATTATTTATGGAATAGCGGGATTTTCATGTTTCGTGCTGATCGTTATTTAGAGGAACTTGAAAAATATCAACCAGAAATTCTAGCCGCTTGTCAAAATGCTATGGCTGCACCCAAGAGTGATCAGGATTTTATTCGTATTGATGCTAAAGCTTTTGAGTCTTGTCCTGATGACTCAATCGATTATGCATTAATGGAACCTTTATGTAGTCAAGGTGACGGGCAAGTTGCTGTGGCACCGTTGGACGCTGGTTGGAATGATGTTGGCAGTTGGTCTGCCTTGTGGGAAGTAAGTGCCAAAGATGGTCAGGGTAATGTCGTGTTTGTTGGTGAAAAACTAGATACTAATGATGTAATTTTACAGGATAGTCAAAATTGTTTGATATCAGCACAAAGTAAACTCGTAACTATGCTTGGAGTTGACAATCTGGTGGTAGTGGATACTGACGATGCTTTGTTAGTGGCGGAAAAGTCTAGAGTGCAGGATATTAAAAGCATTGTTTCTGTATTAAAAGATGCAGGTCGAAGCGAACATCATAACCATCGAGAAGTATATCGTCCTTGGGGAAAATATGATTCCATTGACATGGGTTACCGTTATCAGGTTAAACGCATCACTGTAAAACCTGGTGCTAAACTCTCGGTGCAAATGCATCATCATCGTGCAGAACATTGGGTAGTTGTTTCAGGCACTGCTAAAGTAACTAACGGTGATAAAACTTTTTTGGTTACTGAGAATCAATCCACGTACATTCCCGTTGGCCAAGTTCATTGTTTGGAAAACCCTGGCGCGATTCCATTGGAAATAATTGAGGTGCAATCTGGCTCATATTTAGGAGAAGATGATATTGTGCGCTTACAAGATAAGTATGGAAGAAGTTAAATGATTGAAAATCAATCACATAAATACAAACTTAGTATTATTACTGCAACTTATAACGCTCAGGATCATCTTCATAGTCTTATTGAGTGTTTAAGAAATCAGGAAGATAAAGATTTTGAATGGGTGATAGCTGATGGTGCTTCGACTGATGGTACTCTGGAGTTGTTGAGGTCAATTACTGACCTGAATATCAAAATAACTAGTCAGAAGGATTTTGGGATATATGATGCATTAAACCGTGGAATTCAGGCTTGTAATGGGGAGTTTTATTTAGTAATTGGTGCGGATGATTTGCTTTATCCCAATGGAGTCAAAGATTATAAAGATGCAATTCGTGATGATGTGGATGTGGTTACAGCCAAGGTTGAATATGATAAGAAAATGGTTGCTGTAGGAAGTAAACCGTCTTGGTTAGTGGGGCAGTTTGCATATGTTTCAGGTCATTCAGTAGGTACAATTTTTCGTAAATCCTTACATGATAAATATGGATTATATTCAAGGAAACTTCCTATTGCTGCTGATCAATTGTTTATTTTAACTATAGCCAAAGCAGGGGTAAATATATTAAAGATAGACAAAACGGTTGGTAAGTTTAATTTGATTGGTGTGAGTAGTGTTGATTTGTTAGGGACTTTGACTGAGTTTTATCGATGCCAAATAATGACTGGTGAAAATAAATTAATACAAACTTTACTTCTTGGTTTGAGGCTAATTAAATATATAACTAAACTATAGTTAAGTAAATAGGTAACTGAAAAAATGACTAAAATAGCCGTGCTCATTCCTACATATAAGCCCCAATCTTATTTTGAGCGTTGCTTGTTATCATTGGAAATGCAAACGCTTAATAAGGATGATTTTTGTGTTTATATTGCTTTAAATGGTCCTAAAGATAAATATGAGTCATATATCAAAAGTTTATTAAATAAATTTAATTTTAATTATAAATATATTTATTTAGATAAAGCGGGTGTTTCTAATGCTAGAAATAAATTAATTGATATATCTTATGAGCCTTTTTTATCTTTTGTCGATGATGATGATTTGTTAAGTGAAAATTTCTTGAAAAATACTTTGGCTAAAGCTGATGAAAATTTTATCGTATGCAGTAATACTTATAATTTTGAGAATGATTTAAAAGATTTAAAACCTAATTTTATGGGTGAGGCTTTCAAAAAAATGTCTAATGAAGAGTTATCTAAATATAAAAGTAGAAAATTTTTTTCTGCTGCTTCTGCTAAATTAATTCATCGGAATTTAGTTGCAACAACAAGATTTGATACACGGCTTGATATGGGGGAAGATTCTTTATTTATGGCTGAGTTGTCTTTACGTGTTAAAGGAATCAGAAAAACTGACAAAAGCACCTGTTATTATGTGTATGAACGTCCAAATTCTGCCTCAAGAGATAAGGTTAATAAATGGAAAGAATTTAAACGTATTAATTATTTATTATATAAATATATTTTTATGTTTTTTGGTAAATATGATAAGGTTTTTATTCTAACTCGTATGGTTGCTACAATATTATATGTAAGAAGGTTAATGTGAATCCTGTATTTTAGATGTTGTTGGTGTTTTTTTAATGCTTTATTAATTGGTTCTTGATGTGTCAAAACCTCTTCTTTAATCCATAAAAGATATAATGTATTAAAAAAAATAAGGATTTAAAAAGATTGAGGTTTTCATTTTTTCTGTATATTCTCCATTGCCATTTGATGGTTTTTATTTTGTTTGAGGATAGTGAGCTTTTTCTTACAAGATAGAAATTATGGATGGGTGGTGTTACAACTGTATAACAGTCAATGTTTTTTTTAAGAATTTCAAGCCAGAAAATATAGTCTTCATGTCCTATTTTTTCAAATCTGCTAGATCCTATGGCTTGTTTTTTTATCATTGAAGTCAGGTTGCCAATGTGATTGCTTTTAAGTAGATCATTATATTTGATAATTTTAGGTGGAAAAACTTCTGATATAGCCTCTCCTTTCTCATTAATTCTTGTGTAACTCATGCATGATAAACTTAAATTTTTTCTTATCATGTAATTAATTTGTATTTCTAGTTTAAAAGGCGACCACCAATCATCTGAATCTAGGAAACAAATGTAGTCACCGTTTGCATTTTCAATGCCGATATTTCTAGCATTTGCTACACCTGAATTGGTTTTTAATGCTATTAATGTAAATCGATTATCTTTTAGATAAGATTTGGCAATTTCTTTTGTATTGTCAGTAGAACAGTCATCAATCATTAATACTTCAAAATTAGGATAAGTCTGTTGACTGATTGTTTGAAGTGTTTTTTCCATGTATTTTTCTGCATTGTACATAGGTACAATAATTGAAATTTTTGGGAAATCATTATTGTTTTTTGTTGAGAGCATAGTTCATCTAGCTCCAAAACCAGTTAACATAGTACGAATAGTTAATAAAATAATATAAAAATCAAATGAAATTGAACAGTTTTTTATATAATAGAAATCATGCTCAATTTTAACCTTTGTTTCATCTGAGTTCGCTGCATATCCATGACGAACCTGGGCCCACCCTGTAATACCTGGTTTAACCACATGTCTGTAACTGTAGAATGGGATATGCTTATCAAACTCTTCAACAAAACTGGGTTGTTCAGGACGTGGGCCAATCAAGCTCATGTCGCCTTTAATAATATTTAAAAATTGCGGCAGTTCATCAATGCGAAGTTTACGAATAATTTTGCCAACCCGGGTAATTCTAGGATCATCTTCACCGGCAAATTTTTCAGGGGCAGCTCTGTCAAAGCGCATACTGCGTATTTTATATATAGTAAAAGGTTTGTTACCTTGCCCAATTCTTGGTTGTGTGTAGAAAACGGGTCCGGGACTTTCGAGTTTAACCAATATGGCTGTAAGTAAAATTATAGGGATGGTAATGGGAAGTGTAAATATCACCATGAACCAATCCAGGCATATTTTTACTCTTTCATAAAATACAGAAGGTAAAAGAGCGCCTATATTGTTTTCAGACATGTTACGTATTCTGACTCTGCCTGTTATAGATTCAAAAATTTGATTGGCATTGTAAATGGGTGTTCTTTGTAAGGCACATTGGGTTAGAAAACGTTGCCACTCTGGCGTAATGGTGGAAAAATCAGCCACTATGGCATCGTAACGCTTCTCATTAAGCATGGGTATTGATATAGGGCGCGCATCAATAGTGTTAAGAGCCAATAGCTCTTGGGTGTTGGGTTGGACAACAATGGCCAGTTTAGGAATACGGTATTTATATGTAAAAATATACTCTATATATAGCCATACTAAAGTAATGATACCGCTGGTTATAATAATTAGGCGGGATGTATTTATTTGAAATAAAAAGGTGCCTAGAACTACACATAAATACACAAAAAATATTTGTGGAGCAATCAAGAAAGCAGACCTTCCACCTGGGTAAGAGGCAGTTAATGAATTGCACCAGGTATGGCTTAAAATAAAGGCAATACTGGAAAGCCAAAGTGCATTGGCTTGACCGTCATTTATATAGCTTATATCACTAAATCCAATATGAATCAAAAAAGGTAGCGCAACGGCAATACACCATCCCAGCATT
>Ga0265295_1003171_pt1 | contig 24504 bp, 22 predicted proteins | sample Munlansysbiofilm_FD_192503 | JGI IMG/M metagenome (GOLD analysis project Ga0265295, IMG submission 192503) | Leachate microbial communities from a municipal landfill in Southern Ontario, Canada - Methane capture system biofilm | ecosystem: Engineered > Solid waste > Landfill > Unclassified ... | reverse complement strand
TCTGCTCCCATATTCTCTCCGAGGTGGAAAGGGTGTGCGACAGGATCGGCATCCTTGTCAATGGCGAACTCAAGATCCTGGACACCCGTGACGCCCTGCTTGAAAAGACCGACAGCAAAGATCTGGATGAGGTGTTTAAAAAGGAGGTGTTATGCGCCCGATCCTGAATCTCACCCGCACCATGCTGCGGGAATCTTTTCGAAGCAAGCTCTTCTGGGGCCTGGTCGTTTTCCTGATGCTCTTTTTCGGGTTTTCCGTGTACATCAGCTTTCTCTCCCTGGACACGCCGGCCCGGTTTATCCTCAATGCGGGCATGGTGGGAATCTCCCTTGTCTGCCTTGCCGTGACCATTTTGTTCGGGCTTTTTTCCATGTATGAGGAAAAAAGCCGGTTTGAACGGTATGTGATCCTCAACCGCATCCCCAGGTCCACCTATCTCATGGGGAAATTTACAGGAACCGTTCTGATCCAGATCATGTTTGCCCTGCTCACGGCAGCGGGGATTTTTTTTCTCACCTGGTATTTCGCAGGCGTCCTTCCCTATGAGATCTTTGCCGCAGCCTACTGGGCAATTCTCGAGTTCAGCCTTTTAATGGCCGTGGGCATTTTTTTCTACAGCCTTGATACCAGCTTTCCCCTCAACGCCATGATGGTCATTGCCACCTATGGGGTGGGTCATTCGACCAGGGAGGCGATGCTGAGCTTTATCGGCCTGGGACAGTTTGGCAGCAAACTCCACTTCTACCTGGTCAAGGTGCTGTGCGTGGTTATCCCGGATTTTGATTTTTTCAATTTCCGCCTCTCCCTGATTCACCATGAGCCCATCCCCCTTGGTAAAATCCTCATCTCCACCGGTTATTGGGGATGTTACCTGGCCGGTATTTTGATTCTATGTTCCGTGATTTTAAAAAAAAAGGATATCTGACCCATGTCCCGGAATTCCAGCATCACAAACCGCTTAAAACGCCACAGAATGATCATTCTGGGACTCTGCCTCATCGGGGCGGCCTTCTGCTTTGGATATGCGCGGATGACCCTGTATCCCTTTATTGTGAAGCCTGAGATCAAGCTTGTGACAGACTCGAGGCTGAGCAGGCTCCTATCCCTTGATCACACGGGCTTTATGGCGGACATGCTTTTTATCCAGGTGAATCTCCATTCGGGCAGCCTCATGTGGAAACCCCTTTACATCGACTTTGACAGCCAATGGGCCTATCGGATGATGGATGTGATCACGGATCTTGATCCGAAATTCTACACGGCCTACCTCTTTTCCGCCATGGGGCTTATTCACTACCATGACGATGTAAAGCTTGCCCATCCGATCTTAAAAAAAGGAATGAAGGAATTTCCCGACTCCTGGGAGCTGCCCTTCTGGGCAGGGTATGGATATTTCAACCGTTTGATGGATTACGAGACAGCCGCCAGGTATTTCTGGGAGGCCTACAACAAGCCCGACGCCCCAAAACAGTTCCTGGGAATCATGCTTTCCGCCATGCAGAGAACCGGAAGCTTTGACCGGGCCGCCATTGCAATGGAGGCCATGATGAACAGCACGGAAAATCCAAACCTCAAAACCATCTACGCAAAAAAACTTGTGAGAATGAAGAACCTGGACACGCTCATGAAGGCGGCCCAGGCGTACAGGGAAAGAACCGGGGAGTTTCCCGAAACCCTTGACCTCCTGGTAAGCTCCGGGCTGTTGGAAAAAATACCCGAAGACCCTGACGGCATGGCCTACGAGTGGAACAAAGAAAAAAATCTGCCGGGAACGGCTATGTAGGTGGGAATAGGTGGACCTGACCCCATCAAGCCCTTCTGGGAGCCATGGCAGCTGTTTTTGCCATGCTCGTTCATGGTTTCAGTGATTTTAGCCTTGATATTCCAGCGAATGCTCTTTTGTTTACTGTGATTCTGACTTTTGTCTCAATACCATCAGTTGTAGGGGGCAGACTAGCAGCAAAGCATACAGCTTATGTCCGGCAGCACAGGACATAAGCACAGCACCCGTAAGAACCGCAAGGCAACTTAGCTGGGTCAAACCCCATCAGACTGCTGAGGATGACACTATTAGTCAGCTAAATTACAGATCGGGGGTTTCTCCCTGGGTTTGCTGCTGAAGCGGAACGGTTGCTTCCAGGTTGGAAAATCTTGCCACAAAGATTCCCCGGCGGATGCCTGCCTCGGTAGCGGCATCAATTGATCCGTACCATCGACCGTCTGTGCCTGTATAAATAAAATAGAGGTTGTTAGAGGAGTGGTTTGCAGCCTCTTTTCCCATGGGTTCTGCAATCAGAAAAAGAAGACCAGGCTGTCTTCCTGGAATTTTAGTGTCGTCATTTAACCGGTCAAATATGGAAACCTGGTTAAAGGGATTTCTGATGGGGGCATCGGGATGAACGAGGCTTTTTACCCCGTCAAAGGCCTGGTTTCCGGTGTAATGATTGATGGGCCCGTATTTTGAAGCGTCAACATCAGCATCCTGTGCATTGCCCATTATAAAACTTTCAATCGTGAGTGGATATTTCTGGGGAAGGGATTGGGCCTGTTTCTGGGCCCAGGCAACAACATAACTGCCCGCCTCCGAGGCATTCTGCCGGACAATGCCGGCCTTTGCCTCAAACTGGGCCCTTTGACCCTGGGGAATAATCACGGCAAGCATGAGTCCGATGATGGAGATCACAAGCATGAGTTCAAAAAGTGAAAATCCTCTGGCCCTAAATCGGGTTCCTATGACTATATACATCTCAACCTTTAAAATTAAGCTAAGCTTTCATTCCATGCGGCAGTATCGGCATCACTGCGGTAAACCAAAAAACTATTCAGCGCCTCTGCCTGAATGCATACAGCAGGCAGAGGTGCTGATCTAAAACAAACAAATATTCAACCCCAATTCCTATGCTTGAACCCTGAAAAAATTAAATGCCTGGTCTAACTCGAGCAAAAAAGATACCGTTACGGAGTCCTGCAAGACTTGAGATACCCATGCCGGAATAGAACGATGTATCCTGATTCACAGTATTGGTTGTACTGTCTGTGCCCTGGAAAAGAAATCCATAGTAGTGCCATTGATCAACACCACCAGCAGCACCATCGTCAGAAATGGTTCCACAGAGAATGGCTCCTGTAACAACTGACCCAGCAGTCAAGGGATCATTGGGTGACTGAAATACGTTGACCTCATTAAAGGGGTTTCGAATTACCTTTTCAGGAGGAATGATACCTTCAACTGTGGTTTCCGGAACTTGACCAGTCGGAGACAGAACCGTTGAAGTAGTTCTTCCACGTACGAAAATATTTCCTGGCAAATTCGAAGCTGTGGCAGCTGTACCACCAGCACCCGAAAAGGACCAGTTGGTATTAGCCTGATCTGCCACCCAGGTTGCTGCAGTGTTTACCCATATGCCTGCAGCAGTGGCTCGCTTTGACAGGGTAAAGAGATAATCGTCAATGGTTGCCGTTGAAACTGACTCATTCTGGGCAAGCAGTTGATTCTCAGCCCATTCCTGTCCAAAAGAGGCTAGCTCGGAAGCATTCTGCCGAACCAGGCCGTACTTTGCGTCGATGTTTGCCCTCCATGCCCGTGGAACAATTACTGACAGCATGAGGCCGATGATAACGACCACGAGTAAAAGCTCGATCAAGGTAAAACCCTTTTCCCAATTGTTTCTTCTCATACCGTTCTCCTTTTTAAAATAATGTAGATGAGTAATAAAAAACGTTATCTTTCCCTTGCGAGGAAGATGCCGTTGCGAAGACCTGCTAAGCTTTCTGGGCCCTGGCCTGCGTAAAATGAAGCGTTAACGGCAGGGTTCTTATCCGTGCTGTCTGTACCCTGGAAGATCAGGGCGTAGTAGTGCCAACCGTCTGTACTCTCGCCTCTTCCGGCGCAGGCCAGGGCACCGGTTATTGGATTATCTTTCGGATAGTTTGAACTGGAAAACACACTGACCCCGTTAAATGGATTGACTGGGATTTTCACCCCGGGAATCATATCCTGGATCGAGGTTTCGGGCACAACACCTATATCGGTATTTCTACCAGGAATTGGCCTGAGGTTATCGTCTAAATTGGAATTCCAATTGGATTCAGAGACATTGTCCGCAATCCATTCTCCTGGCAGTGCGGTTCCTCCAGCCAATGATGCCATATAGGCATCCAGTTTAGAGGTTGAAGCCTCCCGATCCTGGGAAGCCATGCCCTGGGTGGCCCATTCCGTGGCATAGGAGACAAGCTCCACCGCACCCTGGCGAACCACCCCGTATTTGGAATCGATGTTGGCCCGGTAGGCCCTTGGGGTGATCACTGCAAGCATCACTCCTATCACGACAATCACGAACAAAAGTTCGATCATTGTAAATCCTGACGCACGCTCAACGGATCTCATTCTCTCCACCTCCTGAAAGGAAATTTACTAGGGCTGTATGACCGGCGTATTTCACTCCTGGCCAACCAACGGTTGCAATTTTTATATAGTGCCGAAAACGGACCGGCATTAACCCAGCTGATAAAAATGGTTGTAAAGTTCTGAAAGCCCTCATGGGGAAGTAGCCTCCTGTTTGCCGGATGTAAGGGTAAAGTCAGGTGCAGGGTTCTGAGTCAGGCTGGAATTGAGTTCAACGCCCCCATACTCCTGGTCGTCGTAGAGTTTTGCCACAAACACACCGTGGCGCATGGTTTCGGGGGTCATGTCCATGTTGCCGTACCATTGGCCGGCCCTGCCGTCCCCCACCACGTCGGTGATCAAAAGATAAAACTCAAGGTAGTCCCTTGCCCCAGGGCTTTTCCCGGCTATAAAATAGACCAGCCCTGTCTTTCTGGAGGGTACTGAAATATCGTTGTTGATATAGGAAAAATGGCTTGTTCCGTTGAATGGATTTTTCAGGCCGTTTTCAGGGGGAAAGTGCTTTGCCACCACATTGAAATCAGGGTCCCCGGTATATTTATCCACAAGCTTTCTGCTGGTAAAGGAGGTCTCATCATCTCCTGCAATATCGCTGTAAAGGATGTCCTTGATGGAAAAGGAGGTGTTGGACCTTTGAATCCCGGCAAGCTCTTCGGCATAGTTGACGATCTTCATGGATATCTCGTTGCAGTTCTGCCGGATCAGGGAGAACTGGCTGTCTATCTTGGCCCGGCCGGCCCTTGGCACTATCAGGGCGATAATGATTCCCATTATGGTTACTACCAGGAGTAGTTCCACCAGGGTGAATGCAGCGGCATTAACCAGGGGAAGGTTTTTTTGGGGGGTAGGTTTAAAACGCTCTGAATTATCCATGACGCCCATTCCTGATGTTCACATTGTTGTACAGTTTCATTTTTAAAAAAAAATAACGCATAAATCAGGCTGCAAATGGCAGGTTACAAAAGGAGTGTTTCTCATCTTTAGCACTCTTTAAAATCGGTTACAATATTTATTGCGATATTCATTGCAATATTCACACCGGAAACATTTTTTTTTAAAAGCCTGGATCTCAACGGTACACCCAGGCTCGGGTTAATGATTTTAATTTTGGATGCTCCCATAAAGGGGCAACTGTAAAAGTAGCCCCCACACTGGTCTCGGCTTGTTTTATTGAGCTTCATGGTTGGTTGTCTCTGCCAGGAGGTGGGGATTATACGGTAAAATAAAATTGGAATTCCTGGCCCCTGGTATTATTATTCCCATTTTATAGTGTAAAAAATCTCCCATCATGGCATCAATCTGGCGACAAAAATACCGTTTCTCAATCCTTGCAGGGTTAAAGCCCCCCCGGTAGGATTATTCTGTCCTGCATAAAAAGCTTTTGCCCCACTATTGCCGACGGACTCTGTTCCTTGGAATACCAGGGCATAGTAACGATAGGTAACATTGGGGTCTATGGTGGTGTCAGGGTCATCAACCCAGGCACAGCCAATGGCTCCGGTGACGGGTTTGGCGGCAGCGGGCAGGTTGCCCTTGGAAAACACAGACAGCCCGTTAAAGGGATTTGTCAGAATCTTCGCCTTGGGCATGATCTCTTTGACACCGGTGTTGGGCGGCGAAGGTTTATTGCCATCATCATTTCTTCCATCCACATCCTTAGGAGCAGCTCCATCTCCAGTTGTCTGCCAATTGCTGTCGTCCCCGGGAACAGCCACCCAGACAACGACTCCTTCTTTATCACCAAGGGTTTGCATATAACTATCAAGATTACTTGTGGTCGGATCATCAACACTATTAGGCTGAATCTCAAGCTCTTTTTCGGCCCACTCATTGGCCCAGGAGGCAAGCTCGGTTGAGGTCTGGCGCAGCAGCTGGTACTTGCTCTCAACCGATGCCCGATAGCCCCTTGGGATGAGAAATACAAGGACCACGCCAATGATCGCAAGCACCACCATCAGTTCCACCAGGGTAAAGCCTCGTTGTCGTTCAATGGTCGGCATGATTTAAAATCCTCCTGAGCCCACGCCCGTTGACAGGGTGGAAATCATATTGTAAAGGGGCAGCAAAACCCCCATGATCAGAGAAAGGGCAAGGCCTGCCATGGTAAAGACCAGGATCGGTTCGAGCATCGCCAGGGCAACGCCGATCACCCGTTCAAGGCGTTCGTTGTACACATTTGCCAGGTAGTCCATCTGTTCTGGAAGGTTACCCGAAGTTTCACCCACGGCCACCATGCGGATAACCGTGTTGGGAATGAATCGAATCTGCCTTAAGGACTGGGAAAACATGGCACCCTCGATGATGCGCTGGCGACAGCCCAGAAGTTCCTTCTGCACCACGAGGTTGGTTACGGAACGGGCCGAAAGGTCAAGCCCCCTGAGGATGTCCACACCTGCCGTGAGCATCAGGGCAAGATAGCGCAGGAAAAAGGTCATGTGGAGCTGAAGAAAGACGTTTCTAATGAAGAACGTCTTGATCTCAAACCAGTCAAACCAGTAGCGGGTCGGCTTGTACTTCCGAAGAATAATCACCAGAACAACCAGGAGGGCACTCCCTCCGATATAAACCACCCAGAAATCCTTGAGGGATGAGGAGACTCCCATGACGATCTTTGTGATCATTGGAAGCTCCACCTCAAACTGATTCAGCATGGTGAAGAGCGGAGGGAAGACCATGGTGAGGAAGACAAAGGCTGCGAGCAGCAGGGCCACCAGAACAAAGGCGGGATAGAGCATGGCCTTTCGAACGTTCCGGATAAGGTCATCTATGCGCTTGTAATGCTTGGCAATATTCAGAAAAATCTCGCTGAGCTGGCCTGTCTCTTCACCGATCTTAATCAGGTTGATAAAGAGAGTGTCAAAATCCCTGGGACGCTTTTCCATGGCCTGGTACAGGCTGTCACCAGCCGTGATATTTTCCAGGATATCTCCTATCACCACCTGGAGATAACCCGTGCTGGCATCTTCCCTTAGTTCGTTCAGCACAGAGACGAGGGGGACGCCTGCGTTGAGCATCACAGCCATGTTGGTACAGAACTCGATGAGCTGGGCACGGGTGATACCCCCGAGTTGAATGCCCTTTAAGGCCTCTATAATCACCGATCCTCTTCCCTGGCTGCTGCTTATCAGGGAGTAGCCTACCAATCTGAGGTTCTCCCTGAGTTCGTTGACGCTGTTTGCAAAACGAACCCCTGATTTGATTTTTCCCGATGGATCGGCTGCTTTGTATGAATAATCGGGCATGATATCTGTTCCTTTTAGCTTTTAGCTGTTAGCCTTTAGCTTTTAGCCACAAAGGGCGACCGCAAGGGATCGCCCCTACACTACCCCTGGCTTGTTTTATCGAGCTTCATGCTGCCTACTACCTACTAACTACTACCTACTAACTGGCACACCAGTTACAGTGTTACCCTGATAACTTCCTCAAGGGAGGTATACCCCTGAACTACCTTTTCCAGGCCAGATTCCCTGAGGGTGACCATACCTTGGGACCGGGCGATCTCTTCGAGCATGATTGAAGAGGCGTTTTCTGAAATGGCCTTGCTGATCTCCGGGGAGATCTCGAAAATTTCAAATATACCGCTTCTGCCAAGATACCCCGTGTGGTTGCATTTTTCACACCCCATGGCCCTGTAGATTTCCTTTCCAGCCCCGTCCCACTCTGCCAGTCCAAAGCCGTTAAGTTCAGACATGTCAGGCACATATTTTTCCCTGCACGCCTTGCAAAGCCGGCGGATAAGCCGCTGGGCAACAACGGCCCTGACCGTGGTGGGGATATAGAAGAGATCTATACCCAGATCCCGGATTCTTGCCACAGTGGCGGCAGCGCTGTTGGTGTGGATGGTTGAAAAAACCAGATGGCCTGTCATGGCCGCCTGAAAGGTTGTTCTAGCCGTTTCAAGATCCCGGATCTCGCCCACCAGAAGGATGTCAGGATCCTGGCGGAGAAAATGCCGGATCGCCTTTTGAAAGGTCAGGCCTGCCTGAACATTGAGCTGGGTCTGCTTGATCATGGGAAGTTCATACTCCACAGGATCCTCAATGGTCAGGATGTTTTTCTCAAGGGCATTGATCTCTTTTAGGATGGAGTAGAGGGTGGTTGTTTTGCCAGACCCTGTGGGACCTGCCATTAGGATCAGACCATGGGGGATGAGGGCCAGCCTCCTGATTAACTCCTGTTCCTGGGAGCTCATCCCGATACGGCCGAGATCCAGGGCCACATTGCCCTTATCAAGAAGCCTTAACGAGAGATTCTCACCGTTTATCGACGGAGAGGTGGCGGTTCTGATGTCAACCTTTCTGCCCAGGAACTGAAAATCCATGGTTCCCTCCTGGGGAAGGCGCTGTTCTGCTATGTTCATGCCGGAGAGAATTTTAACCCGGGTGACAAATGAGTTGTGCAGCTCCTTGGGCAGGATGCTGTCGCTCTGGAGAATGCCGTCCACCCTGTAGCTGACCCGGACCGACCTCTGCTCGGACGAGATGTGAACATCTGTGGCTGTTTTGCGAAGTCCCTTGACAAGGAAGAGATCAATGAGCTTTGCAATGGGGGCCTCCATTGCCTCCTCCCCCAGGACACCTCCCCCCATGGCTGCCGTGACCAGTCTGTCTATATCGTCATCCAGGGAAGTTCCAATGTCGTAAAAAAGCTCTATGGCCTCTAAAATATCCGTGCGGTCCGAGGCATAGCTCTCTATGGCAAAACCCGTTGCCCGGCTCAAAGTATCTATGGCCACCACGTCATTGGGGTTGTCAATGGCCACATGGAGGGTGTCGTTCACAAGGGAGATTGGCATCAGGGTAAACCGCCGGGCAAGGTCGCCGCTTACGACCTGAACCGCTGCAGGATCGATCTGGGTCTGCTTCAAGTCCACATAGGCAATGTCTGAACTTGACGCAATGATCTTTGAAAGATTCTTTTCATTGACAATGCCAAGCCGTACCAGAACAGCTCCGAGCAGTTCTTTTGTCCGTTTCTGCTCCCTTAAGGCAATGGTCAGCTGCTGCTGGGTGACCATGCCTTCTTTGAGTAATATTTCCCCGAGAAGGGCCATAAGATCAGGTTCCTTTTATTTATTTTTCCAGCACAACATTAATGTAAATTGGGTTGTTTCCCGGATATTCCAGCAGGGAGTTGCCCATTTTTTCATTCAGCCGCACGGATCTTGGATCATAGAGACCCAGTCTGTCCACAAAGGTGAGCCAGAGATCGTTGCTCTCCCCCGGCTCAAAGGTGAGAAAATACTGACCCTCGCTGTCCGTGTCAACGATGTGGTTCTGCTTGAGAAGCTTGATGTTGTCCTCCTCGTTACTTGCAGGATTTATGGTTCTCTTTACAAGGTAGACCTGGCAATCCTGGACAGGCACCCCCTGCTGGTTAAGAACCTGGCCTGTGACCGAATAGGGCTTGAGGTGAATGGTGCTGGTCATTGACATGAAGTGGTTGTCCCTAGAGACAATGGAGCTGGTATTGGGATTGGTGAAACAGCCCGTAAGGCTGATTGCCACCAGAAGTATTAACAAAGTATGGAAAAGGGATCTTTTGCTATTCATGGGTTTCCTCCGAGTTGATTGTCCTATTAATCGTCATAGGATCGGCACTTGCCGCAATTTGCTGAAGCAGCCTTATTCTGTTTTCAATTTTTATTCTCAAGGGTTCCGAGTTTTTAACCTCAGTGGTGTTAAGGGCCTGGACATAGGATCCAAGAGCCTGGGGCAGTTTTTTCTGCTTTTCCTGGATGGATCCTGCTGCAAGCAGCGCTTTGGTGTTGTCCCCGTCAATCTCCGATATCCGGGCGTAAAAAGCTCCTGCCCGCTCCAGGTTATTCTGGAGTTGATTTAAATAGGCCAGGTTGAAGAGAACCGTTGTGTTGTGCCCCTGGAGATAAAGGGCCTTTTCAAACAGGGTTTCAGCCCGGGCATGCTCATTTTCCTTTAGGAACAGGATGCCGAGGTTCACCATGGCATCGACGTTCTCCGGTTCCTGAATATGGAGTTTTTCAAGAATAGACATGGCCCTGGCGCTGTTGCCCGTTTTGATGTGAATGGCAGAAAGGTTGACCAGGGCTTTTGAATGATCGGGCTTCAGGTTCAGAACCTTTCTGTAATAACCAAGGGCCTGGTCAATATTGCCCCGTTTCTGGGCGGCTAGCCCCAGGTTGAAATAATCTTCAGGACCTGCCGCCGGCGGCTTTGCGTACTGTTCAAGCACCACCGTGTTTTCCTGGGCTGTTATATCCGGTTGTCTGATCCCCGGATTATTTTCCTTTGGTTTGTTTGCCGCCATGGCAGCCTGTAATTTTCCTTGGATCTGCAAAGAGTCCGGCCTTTCAGTCTGGAAAATCATTGCCAGCTCCTTCACAGCCTCAACGGGCAGATTGGCTGCCGCCTTTACGGGTAACGGCTCCGGTTTAGTGACAGCAGGTTCTTGAACCACTGATTTGATTCCCACGGAGGACACATTTACATCCCCAGGAGTTGTTGGAGCGTTGGAAGCTGCTGAAGGCTTTATCTCTGGAGCAGCATCCGCCCTTGATGGGATCTCAGGAGGCCGGGCCGTCAACCCCTCAAAAGAGGCCTTGAAAACATACCCGGAAAAGAAGAGGAGCACCAGCAGGACCACCATGGCCTGAAGCCTTCGGAGAAGACCGGATCTGCCCTTTTTGTTGCCCTGGCGAAGCATGGGCGGAATCTGGGCATCCTGGCCCGGCCTTGCCTTTGGTTCGGTCTTCTCAAGATAGTCTCGAAGCAGGCTCATCTTTTATCTCTTTACAATTCGAGGGGTGAGTAAAATAACAAGTTCAGTCTTTGTTGATTTTTTGGCCTGGTTGCCGAACAGAAATTTACCCACCATGGGAATGTTTCCCAAAATCGGAACCTTTGTCCGGTTGTCTGTGGAGGTGTCCTGGATAAGCCCTCCAAGCACGATGGTTTCATTATCAACGGCACTGATGATGGTGCCTGCCGTACGGGTGTCAAGGATCGGAACGGTCCAGGTTGTCCCCTCATAGGTAAAACTTTGTGAACCAGCCTGGTCCGTGATCACCGGCACAACGTGGAGGGTAATTACCCCGTCGCCGCTGATCTGGGGCGTGATGCCGAGGCTGACCCCGGCCTGGGCCCTTTTAACCGTTGGAACGGCCTGATAGGAAACCGTATCTCCGGCCGTTATATTTTCAATTTGAAAATCAAGGTAGGGAATGGTTCTGCCTATGGAGATGGTGGCAGACTGGTTGTTGATCACGTTAATTCTGGGTGAGGAGATGGTGTTCACATCCCCCTGGGTGCTGATGGCATCGATCATGGCTGTAAGGTCATACTCCCCGGCAATCTTTGAAATATTAAACTCAAAGATACCCGTCCCCGAGGGCAGATCGGCTCTCATGTTTGAGGTGATGTCAAAGGGGACCCTGGTTCCCTTTCTGATGGCAGACCAGTCCATGCCGTACTGGTGGGAGTGGTTCAGGGTGACCTCCATGATCTTGGCCTCAATGATCACCTGGCGTTTCAGGGAGCTCTGCATCTGGGTGAGAATATCTTCGACCCTGTTCAGGATATCGGGCCTGTCCGTCACAACGATGGTGCCTGAAGCTGAATTGACCGTGGCCCGGCCGATCACCGAAAGAACCCCGTTGGTTTCGTCGCTTGACTGACTCTGGGTGCCGGTATCCTCTTTTCTGGGCTGGAGAATAGCCTTGATCTGCTTCCACACGTTAAGGCTGTCATCGTCCTCCACCTCGGTCTCCACAGAAAATTCAGCACTCATGTCATCATTTCCGCCACCTGATCCCCCTGATGAGCCTCCGGAAGAACCAAGCATGTCCCCGCCCACATCGGATGTGGACTTGGTAAAAATCAGGGGATAGTCAAAGTTGAAAATCCGCGTCTCAACGGCCTTGATCCTGAGGATATTTCCTGAAATTTCATAGGAATACTCGAAGGTCTGGAGAATTTCTTCCATGGACTGACGCAGGGGAAGGTTCTGAAACTCCACCGAAACAGGCTCCAGCCCGTCGACATCCCGGCTCAAAACCAGGTTCAACTCCGCCTGTCTGGCAAGCCCCATGAGCACATCCCTTAACGGCGCACTTCTTGCTGAAAAGGAGAAGAGCTTGTCATCAAAGGGCAGGGTCTCATCCATGGCAGGCAAAGGGGCAAGATCCGTAAGGGGCAGCAGCTCCTCTACCTTGATGGAAGATAGCTGCAAATCGCTGATCTCTTTCTGGATCTGTTGTTCCCGGGTGTCGGCAACTCTTTCCGGAGGTGCCGGATCAGGGATGATGGCACAGGAACTTAAAAAAAAAGCAAAGATGAACAGGAGAATCACCCACCTGGAAAAAAGGGAACCCTTTCTTTTCCGCCACGACCATGACTGCAATGTATTTCCAACGGTTTTCAGCATCGTCTATACCACCTCATTATATATTTTTATCATTGTAAGAGCAGATTGGGACTTGAATAAAGCCGGATCACATCTTTCAGCTGGGTCTCAAAATCAAGGAGTGCGCTTTCCCCAGTTCCAGGTGCATCATTTTCTGACGATTTTTTCTTCTTTAATGTACCGGGGTATTGAAGGGGACCCCCCGGTTCCAGGGTCACTTTCTGTCTGTCGTTCTTGCCGGCAAGAATAATCATCCCGGGTTCGATCTTAACCACCTTGTAGCCCGAAATTCTATTTCCCTCGGTGACGAATTGATTGTTGACAAGTGCGAGGTTCCGGGTTTCGCCCACAATGACCATGGAGAGATTGAATTCCGGGGATAGAAAATCCTGGGCCGTTCCCGAACCCGGAACCCCCTCCATTCCAGGCGGATAAGTCATTTGTTGGCTTGAAACGCCCGGGGTATTTCCGGCAATCCCTCCTCCACAGACACCTGCCTGAAGTGCTCCGGGTTCTGTGGTCTCTGAGGGCCAGAGAAAGGGATTGCGCTTGACTATTGCCGTGACCTGGGGCAGCAGATCCTGGACATCTTTGCTGGCCAGGATCTGCTCCATGGTTCCGGCGTACAGGTCGGATTTAAAGGAGGGGGCTGTTTTTGCCGGTACCTTTACCCGTTCTACGCCGGGCATGGTCAAAAGCACCTTTGGCTGGAAATAATAATGATTAAGAGCCGCAATCACTCCGATCAGAACGACCAGAGCAACAATGAAACCAATAACCCGCTGCTGGTTCATCACACCCCCATCTCTTTAAAGTCGTCCAGGTTGAGCTTCAAGAGGCTTGCCGGTAACAGCAGTTCCACATTGATCTCTCCCTTTGTCCTCTGGCCTTCGCTCCTTCGAACATTGGCAGAATTAACCTTGAGGGGATAATCATGCTGGAGAATAAGTTCCTTTAAAAAACCTTCTGCCTCCCCTGGGTATCTGAAATCAAAGAAGATCTGAAAGCTCGTTTTTTGAAGGGGTATGGGCGTACTCTGGAACACGGGGCTCCCCCTCAGGGTAACCTTTGAGTTGACGCCCTTTAAAAGTCCCGGGTTAAGAAAGTCGAGAAATTTTACAAACCCTACCTCCGGGTCTTGAAAACCCGTATTGAGCCAGGGCCTGATGCTTCTGGCAACGGCAATGAGGTGTTTAAAATCTCTCTCTGCCCGGACCTTATGGGATTTAAGCCCGTGGATCTCGGTGTCAAAGGTCAGGACCCTTGCCTCAAGGGCTTTAACGGCCCTCTGCTGATTCTGACAGTAGAAGACAAGATGGGTGGTGACCAATATTCCCAGAAAAACAACAATATATCTGATCTGCATCACTGCTCCATTTTGTTGAGTTCAAGCAACAGATTAAAATTAAAATACTTGGCCCTTTCTTCGAGGTTCTGGGGGCAATAGTCAACTGTCTTTACGACGAAAAAATGCGACGAGTCAAGCTTTGCACCATACTCACGTATCTGATCAAGGCCTGTCTCCCAGTCCGGTGCCCGGACTTTTCCAGAGATACTGGCAAGCCAGTTGCCCTTTCCTCCCGGGTTTACAGAGAGGGAATCCAGGACGATATTCGACGGGATCTGACGACCGAATTCGGAAAATATCCTGTCCCAGGCGAGCCGGTCATTAAAGGTATCATCATAGAACACCTTCCACCCCTGGAAGGGTTCCAGTTTGTTGATCTTTTCTTCAAGGAGTTCCACCTCGTCCTTGAGCTGCATGGCCGTGGTGAATCTCGCCTGGAGTTTAATGTTTTCACGGTCAATCTGGGCTGTCAGCTGGGAACTCCAGAATAAAAGGGCAAGGATAGCAATACCAAGGACCGCACATGAGGGGTAGAGTATCCTCTTGCTCGTCCTATCCTCCACCACCTTGCGGGGCAGGAAGTTAAAATGTTTATTTAAAAAAAGGCTTGAAAAGATGTGAAAGGTTTCAGACTCGTCCTCTGGGGAGTAATTGCTGATAAGGGGCGCTTTAAATTGAAAGTAAAAATGAGCTCCCAGAACCGACAGGGGGGTGATTTGAAATATGCGCTCAAGGTGGCGGTTTCCAAAGATGTAAATCTTATCCGGCTCAGGCTCCCGGAACTCCTGTTTAAAGAAATTTATTGTCCGGTTAAGTTCCCTGTCAACCCGATAGGAAAAGGCCTGCATGCTCTCCTGATCCGTGGGGTCCATCCCCTTTGTTCCAAAGGGAAAACTCCTTGCCACCTTGACAACTCCGTCCTTTGAGGCAACGGTGATACTGGATTCTGACTCCCCGATCCAGGCAACGGCAAAATCGGACTCCAGAGCTTCAAATTTTGCCACAGCGCCTGCAATGGCAACGGGCAGGGAGGTGATCCCCCTGATCTTTTTTTGAAATTTTTTAAACAAGACCCAGAGGTTTGTGATCTCTTCCTCTTCCATTGCCACATAGGCAATTTCCCTCTGACGCACCCCGTCTGTCTGCACCTCTGCAATGGTTTGAAAGCCGATATTGGGCTTCCCGCTTAAATGAAACTTTTCAAGTGCATCCTGGAGTAGAAGGTTGGCAATGTGTTTGGGTGCAACCCTGGGAAAAAGGTTCCACACATAGATGGCGGAGAGGAATGAATCATTGATATAAATCTCATCCGCAGAGCTGCAGGCAGAGTTGAGGGCCTCTTTTGAGGAGAGATCCATGGGATCTCCTGCAAAATACCCGCCTCCTTTTTTCTCTATCAGAATTCCCCGGATGCGATCCTGCTGCCGGCTTACAGATAATAATTTTTGAGCCATAATTTACCCATCATTAGGTGTTTGAGGGTCACGGTGAGAGTCACGTTTATTTTGTTGTCTTGTATTAATGCCATTAAGACCAGTTTTTCAGCACTTCTGTCAAGCAAATTCTACATTTTGATTCGATATTTTTCCTAAAGCTCGACTATCAAATTTTGGGGGTCTGTTTTTCGGGATACCTGGGTCGGTTATCCCCAAGGGAGTCCCTACATGAATGATGCAATCAATTCCCAGGTTTGGGAGATATAGCCTGGGGGCGATCCCTTGCGGTCCCCCTGTCCGGATGTTTGAACAGACAAAATTCAACCTGCTCCATCTCTGAAATGGAAAGAAGAAGAGTCATGGTTTTTTGAGTCAACGGAACTCTTGATCATCGAGTAAAAGAACATTTGAAATTGGAAAAGTATGGGTACACTTAACTTTTTATTTTAATAAAACCCAAATCAGTATACCCTGTATTTTACAAAATAAGGGGGGAGCCTAACTTTGACCGTCTTTCTCACACGAACAGGGATCCTTGTTTTTCTGTTCTCTGTTTTTCTATTCTCTGTTTTTCTGTTCCCATGTTTTACTGCCGGAGCTGCCATATACAGCATTAGGGACGAACTCGGCAACGTTCACATCACAGACACCCCGCCCGATGAAACCTACGGCCTGGTTTTGACAACCTTTAAACGGCCCAGAGGCTTCATAAAGCCAGTTGGAACCGGAAACACCTACCTTGACCTGATCCATGAAATTTCCCAGGAAAAGGGGCTGCCCTGGAATCTGCTCATGGCCATTATCAAGACGGAATCAAACTTTGACCCCATGGTTGTCTCCCCCAGGGGAGCCAAGGGATTGATGCAGCTCATGCCGGGTGTATGCAAGGATTACGGGGTAAAAGACCCCTTTGATGTCAGGGAAAACATCCGGGCCGGCGCCGGGTATTTCAGGTGGCTCTTTGACCGATTCAACAATATAACCCTTGCCATGGCCGCATATAACGCAGGGCCCGGCCGTATCGTTGAATACAATGGAGTACCGCCCTTTAAAGAGACACGGCAATATATAAAAAAGGTGGTCTGGTACAGTGGCTTTTATGAGGATAAAGAACCGCTCTTGACCCTTCCCAAGGCCTCAAAAACCTTTGAACTGGGAATCCAGGCCATGGACCGGGGAGACTTCCTGCTTGCAAAGACAAACTTCAAAAAAGTGGCCGCCCAATTTCCCGATTCCCCGGAGGCTAACTACAACCTCGCCCTGATATCCGAGCATATGGGACACCCGGACAGGGCTGTTTCTCTGTACCGCAAAACCCTGGCCGTCAGCCCCTTCTTTAAAGAGGCCCACTACAACCTTGCCATCATTTACGAACAAAAGGGGTTAATCATCCAGGCCATTGAAACCTGGAGGGGATATCTCCAATCTGAAACCCGAACCGATGAAATAAAAAAGGCGGTTGAATATATCAAGGAACTCAACATGATCAGATAAACCATTTAACATGTTTTTTGATTGACATTCCAATATTTATCAACCATAAAAAGTAAAGTCCCAGGCATCATCAGCACCATATAATCCACATGTCATGGCAGACACAACGAATGATGAAGCTCGACAAAACAAGCCGAGGCCAGTGTAGGGGCTCCCCTTGCGGTCGCCCTTCTGGACGCACGAACAGGCTAGATACAAACCACACTATCTCTGAAATGAAAAAATGAAGAGCCATGGGTTTCTTGAATCAATTAAAAACTTGATAATCGAGTTTAAGAGTTTTGTTCGTGCGCTTACCTTACTGGACTCGTGAATCAAGTTATAAAATTTGCGGTCCTAAGCCCCTGCTTTTCAATTGTTGTCATTAATAAGAAGATGCAAAGGGATGTCAATATCTTCATTGTTCAATATGCCGTTGACCATTGAGATTTCCAGATGAACGATTTTGGATATGGTTAACACAGGTAAACCTTGCTCATGACCACTGCGAACAATGGAAACCAACTTTTTTTTCTCCCTCTCTTTTTCCCTCTATTTTTCCTTCTTTCCATCCTTCTATTCTTCCCCTTTCCTTAATATATTGTGCTAACATTGCTGTCTCCTTATGTTGAACGATTTCATTATTACCGCTTGGGTATCAGCGGTTTTAGCACCAGTGATTTTCCGACCAGGAACAGGATCAGAAAGAAGCGATTGTTGAACCAAGCGGTAAAATAGCTTGCCCCGAAATTGAGAGGTCCTCCTGTTGAACCGGAATGTAAATTCATCAAGATAGTATGCCAGTTGAACTGAGCTTACGGCCCCCTGATAAGTTCCCAACAGCCAACGTTTGAGAAAAGAAATTGTAAGATGTGCAATATTCAATTCTTTAGATCCTACAACGGTAATGCTTGTATCCAAGGGTTGGGAGCGTTTGATAACCTGTCTATCCATCAGTTCGGATTCGAGTATCAAGTTTTTCTGGTCTGTTTTTCCGGATAACCGGATCGGTTATCCACAGGGGCACCCGCAAGGGGAGCCCCTACATGGATGATGCAATCAGTTCCTAGGTTGGGTTAATGTTCGACCAGATCAAATAACATTTAACATCCATATATCATATTGATGCTCAAAACCGTCAAGGTCAAGGCTTAATGTCATAATCAAGGTTTGACCCCATATTCGTTAAATCTGAGCAATGACCTTGCCCGTAATCCCGGCATCATATCCCTCAAGGGAGGCTAACTCCCGGTGAAAGGCCCTGGTCTGTAAAACATCCAGGAGCACCTGGACCGTTGGATGATTAAAGATTTCCTCAGGTATGACGAGATCCGATCTAACCTCGGCTAGGGGAACAAAGCCAAGCCCAAAGGATACGGAAACGGCCCTTATTCCAAGGGCAACGTCTGCCGTTCCAAACATCACCCTGTGTGCGCCCTCAGAATGGCTTGCAACCAGATCATTATAACCTGCAACACTCAGCGGTGGGATGTTTTCCTGCTCCAGACAATCGTCGAGCAACACCCGGAGTGCCGCTCCCCTTTCCCGGTTCACCATTTTTATCCTTTTGTCCGCAAGGTCATTGACTCCCCGGATTTTCAAGGGATTGCCAGGGGCTGTCATCAACCCCTCTTCAAACAGAGAAAACCCCACCAACCTGCCCTTTGCACCCTTGAGCTTCTTTCTGGCAAGCGCAACGTTGGACTCATTGGAACCTTTATTGTGGAGATGAACTCCTGCCAGATGTGCCTCGCCCGCTATCAGGTGCTCAAGGGATCTGTGGGTGGAGGCAAACCGCCAGGCAACCCGTGATTCCCGGCAGGTGTGTGCCACATGGGCCTGCAGCAGAGAAAAGGCCGGGTCACACCCCATGAGCAGCACGGTTTTTTCAAGAAATTCCGGGTCATGGAGAAGGGTCACCTTATTTCCGCAGGATGATAGCATGGCGTCAGCAGGAGCTAAACCATGATCGCCTGGAATATCATTACCAAGGGGGTGGGCCACGACACGTCCGTTTATTTTTGCCAGTGTCACCCTGGCCCCGGCCCCTGGGTTTACCTTTGCTGCAACCACGGCGGGCAGGGATTTATCAGAACCTGGTATCTGGAAAAGATCCTCTATTCGGCATTCCAGACATCTTGCCAGTTTAAGAGCTACCCCGGTGTTGGGAAGATAGCGACCGCTCTCAATATCATAGACGGCCTGGCGTTTGATTCCCACCTGTTCGGCAAGGTCGATCTGGGTGATCTGTTTTTGAATGCGTACCGCCTTGAGGCGGCAGATTACACCTTCATGCTTTTGTTGTTTCATTTACTTCCTGTTATAAAATACATATTGACGTTTACAACAGTAGTGGTGTAGTAATTTCACCAAAAGATGTCGTCTAAAACATCATTGTCCCTTAAAAAAAGGAAAAAGGAAATGAAAATGAGATTAAGATTCAAGTTTAAAATGGGAAAAAGCCTGAACCTGGCCCTTACCGTTGCGCTGCTCCTTGGCACTACCCTTTTACCCAGGGCCCATGGTGCAGATCCTGGAAAGGTGAGCATATTTGCAGCAGCTTCCACCACCAACGCCATCACGGATATCTCTAACCTGTTCACCGAAAAGAAGATGGGTACCACCATGATCTCTTTTGCGTCTTCGTCCACCCTGGCCAAACAGATCGACAAGGGTGCCCCGGCGGACGTCTATCTTTCGGCCAACCCCAAATGGATGGATTTCCTTGAAGAGAAAAACCAGATCGAGCCGGGAACCCGCTCGGATCTTCTGGGCAACCGAATGGTATTGATAGCCCCCCTTGAGAGCGATATCAATATCACCATCGCCCCCGGGATCGACCTTGCAGGCATAATTGGCAAAGATAAACTTGCAGTTGGAGACCCGGACCATGTCCCCGTGGGTATTTACGCAAAGCAGGCCCTCGAATTCCTGGGTGAATGGACGAAACTTGCCCCCAAGCTGGCCCGCACAAAGGACGTACGATCGGCCCTTGCCCTGGTGGAAAGGGGAGAGGCTCCCCTGGGGATTGTCTATTCAACAGATGCGGCGATCTCGAAAAAGGTGAGGGTTGTAGCTGTTTTCCCTGAAGAAACCCACCCCCCCATCACCTATCCCGTGGGCCTGGTAGCCGGGAATGCCACACCCACAGCCAAGGCCTTTATCGAGTTCCTCAAGACCCCGGAAGCCGGGGCGATCTTTGAGAAATATGGATTTTCCCTGCGATAATGGCCTTTTTTCACCTGACACCCCTGGAGATTGAGGCCCTCAGATTGAGCCTCTGGATATCCGGCTGGGCCGTTGTTGCAAGCCTTGGACCCGGAATTCTTGTCGCCTGGGTCCTTGCCAGGAAGCAATTTCCCGGCAAGGCCCTGGTGGACGGGCTTGTCCATCTCCCCCTGGTGGTGCCCCCTGTAGTCACGGGATACATGCTTTTGCTGCTCATGGGCAAAAGGGGCCTCATCGGAGGCTGGCTCTTTGAAATGACCGGTATCACCTTTGCCTTTAACTGGAAAGGAGCGGCCCTTGCCTCTGCCGTCATGGCCTTTCCCCTTCTTGTAAGGGCGGTGAGGCTCTCCCTAGAGGCCGTTGACCAGGGACTTGAACAGGCAGCCAAAACCCTGGGGGCGGGTCCCGTGGATCTTTTTTTCACCGTCACCCTGCCCCTGATCTTTCCCGGCATCCTTACCGGCATCATCCTTGCATTTGCCCGCAGCCTCAGTGAATTTGGTGCCACCATAACATTTGTCTCAAACATTCCAGGAGAAACCAGAACTCTGCCCCTGGCCCTCTTTTCCCTTACCCAGATGCCCGAGGGTGAGGCCGGAGCCATGCGCCTGTGCATTATTTCCATTATTGTGGCCCTGATTGCCCTCACAACCTCTGAAATCCTTGCAAAACGCATGGAAAGACGCATGAAAGGTAAGGTTTAATCCCATGCTCGATATCCATCTCAAAAAAAATTATGGCAACTTCATCGTAGAGACAGCCTTTACCTCCCAGGAACACGGCGTAACTGCCTTTTTTGGCCATTCAGGCTCCGGGAAAACCTCGATCATCAATATGATTGCAGGGCTGGTCCAACCTGATCAAGGCCACATCGTTATCGATGATCGCTGCGTGTTTGACAGGGCAAAGGGGATCAACCTAAGGCCTGAAAAGCGGCGGTTCGGCTATGTTTTTCAGGATGGACGGCTTTTTCCCCATCTCTCCATCCGCTCTAACCTTGTCTATGGCATGCGACGGGTAAAACCCGGCGACCGATACATTCTATTTGACCAGGTGGTGGATCTTCTGGGCATCGAACCCCTGCTGAAACGCCATCCGGCAACCCTTTCCGGCGGTGAGAAACAGAGGGTGGCCATTGGCCGCTCCCTCCTCACAAGCCCAAAACTGCTGCTCATGGACGAACCCCTGGCATCCCTTGATGCGGCCCGCAAAACCGAGGTACTGCCCTTTATCGGACGACTCTCGTCTGAACTCAGCATTCCCATTCTCTACGTGAGCCATTCCATGGACGAGATTCTCAACCTGGCAGACACCCTTGTCTTTCTCTCCCAGGGAAAAACCATGGCAGTCGGCAGCCTCGAGACGGTCACATCAAGGCCTGATTTTCAGCAGATCGCAGGCCCCATGGAGTCGGGTGTGGTGCTCTCCACCCTGGTTCAGGGCCATGACTCTGAACGGGGTATAACCTGCATGGAATTTCCAGGCGGGGTGCTGAAAGTTCCTACCTTGAAAGCAGCCGTGGGCCGGAAGGTACACATCCGAATCAATCCCAGGAATGTGGCCGTTGCCCTTAAGAGGCCCTGTCAAACAAGCTTTCAAAACATCCTCCCCGCAACCGTGACCGAGATCACGAAGGCCCGGAATGGCGACGATCTGGTGGACGTGAATCTTAATATGGGCTCGCCAACTGGATCGGAAACAGGATCGCCTATTGTTTCCACCATCACCCGCAATGCCCTCCGGGGGCTTGATTTAAAACCGGGCATGCAGGTATTTGCCATGATCAAAGCGGTCTCGATCTGCTCCGGGGAAACCTAAAAGCTGAGAGAGAGTGCAGCCCCAAAGGTCCGGTCAGTCATGGGATATCCCTGGCTGTTCGAGTACTCCTCGTCAAACAGGTTGTTGACAAAAAGCTTCAGGGTTCCCTGTTTTAGATGATACCGGTCTTTGAACAGTTGTTGCTCCACGGCAAAATCAAACACATGATAGCTGTCAAGGGAAACCTCGTTTACATAGAGGTTGCCTGGGTCATCATCAACCATGCCGATTACCTGCTGAACCTGCCTGTCCTGGAATTTGAAATCCACAAGGATCAGGGTATTTTCAAACAGATTATACTGAACTCCGGCATTTAAACGATGTTTGGCCCTGTCGCTTAAATCCTCATCTGCCCACTCTTCTGGGCCTCCGTTGTGGGGGCCTTTATACTTCCACTCATTAAAGGAATAACTAAGGTAAAAGTATAGATTATCCAGGATATTGCCGTTGACCTCAATATCCACACCCTTTTTCTGGACATCCTCCAATTCCACCATTCGCCTCCCCCAGATGGCATCCTTGAAAAAATCCGTGTTGGCATTTGCCCAGATGCCGTAATCCTTGAACTCATACAGGGAAAAATCCACGTTAAGGGCGATATTCTTCCATAACCTTCGGGTAAACACCAGATCATACCCTACTCCATGGGTGGGATCCACCTCAACACCCGAGCCCCAGCTGCAAACCTCGCAGTAATCCCTGGGAGACCATATTTTGCTCATCCCAAGGGAGAGGGAGGTATCCCTGAGCCAGGCGGCAAGGTCATCCATCCGAAAAGTCAGGAGGGATTTTGGAACAAATTGGTCGTAGCTTCGTCGCACAAGTTTTGACGGATGGGACGAATCTTTGAATGCACCTCCGGGATATTCTGCAGAGTCCTCCCACCAGTTGTCCCACCAGACATCTATGTTTTCATACCGAACCCCTGCGGTCAGGGAGAGCCGGGGAATGATCTGCCATTTATCCTGGAGGTACCCGGCCCAGGTTTCAACGAGCTTTTCTGAGTATTTTTGAAAGAGGTGTGCCGTATCCATGCCCAGGGTGATCTCGTGGTTGTCGGATATTTTGAACTCATTTTTTACAAGGGCGCCGTAGGAGACATAGTTGGTTGTATAGTCGCTATAGTCAAAGCCGTCCCGGTGAAAGGCCTGGCCTTCATCCGTGTAGTAGGCCCCCAGGGACCACTCGCCCATGGGGGAGGGCTGGACAAAATCAAGCCTTAGGGAATGGCCGTCATAGTCTCTTCGGCTGTTGTCATCGGGATTTCGCCACCTGGGCGACACATCACCTGTCGACACCACTGGATAGGAGCTGTCATAGTTCTTCTGACCGGGATCATTGGCACTGGGAATTTCACGTTCTAGGTCACCGTAGGTCCCAGTTAAACGCAGATATCCGTGGGAGGGCAACCTGTACCCAAACCAGCCTGTAACCGTATCCATGTCCGCCCCACTGTTTCTCAAATATCCGTCCGTGTGGTAGTTTTCATAGCTGAAACCCAGATTAAGGCCCTTGTTTCCACCCTGGAGATCCACCCTCTGCCCCCTTGTGTCGTAACTCCTGAAGCTTGTGGAGACCTTACCTTCCAGATGTGGGTTGTCGTAAAAGATCGGTTCTTTGCTTTTAAAATTAAGGACCCCGCCATAGCTCTTACCATCGTACAGGGCCGAATGGGGACCGGACAGAATTTCAATGCTGTCCACGAGGGAAAGGGGTATCATGCCAAAATCCACATAATGCCCTCCCCAGAATCCGCCGGTCTTTTGAATGACCAGGCCATCCACAGACACCAGGAACTGGCGGATGTCAAACCCCCTCATCTGGATGGTGTCAGACTCGGGTACCAGGTCGCTTTCCCCCCTGAAATCAATCATTGCACGATCCTTCAGGATATCCAGCACGTTTGCGGGCTGGCCTGCAATGTTGTAATCCTCCATGAAAACTTCTGTTCTGGTGGGGGCAAGCTGAACATTCTGGGCCGTGACCCTTATCTCCTCTATTACAAAAGGCTTGGTCGATTCCTGAGAGCCATCCTCCTGTTCACTGGCAAGACTCGCCCGGTTCATTACAAGCAGCAAAAACAGAACAAACACGATCCCTTTTTTCATCTGCAACAGCCTCCTTTCTTATAAACATTTTCAAATTAAGATTAGGCGATTTTAAACCCGACCGGCAATTGAAAACAAAAAAGGCCACGAAGAACCATCCCTAGTTTTAAGGATGATCGACCTTCGTGGCCTTTTAAAATCTTTTAACTTGCAATCTACCGCAGTTGCGGTTTTAACTCAATTTTTTTTATATGAAACACCCCCCTAATTAAAGGTAATAGTGTCCCGTTGGTTTTTTGGTTCTTTTTTTCCCAAATAACACTTTAATTGTCGGTACAAATTGAAAGTTATAAATCGATATAAATTTTT
>Ga0265295_1003170_pt1 | contig 24504 bp, 22 predicted proteins | sample Munlansysbiofilm_FD_192503 | JGI IMG/M metagenome (GOLD analysis project Ga0265295, IMG submission 192503) | Leachate microbial communities from a municipal landfill in Southern Ontario, Canada - Methane capture system biofilm | ecosystem: Engineered > Solid waste > Landfill > Unclassified ... | reverse complement strand
CCCATCCCAGCAGGTGCTGATCAGGTCACAGTGGAGAAAGGAGTGAACTTCCCAACCCTCAACAGGGTAATAGGAAAAGCAGTTTAACTTTCATGGGACTGGTTCAAATATGATTGACACGTTCCGTAACACAGGAGGCTGCCCGTTTAAAATTGGGAATCCCTAAAAATAAGTTTGTTTTTTTATTTTTTGGAAATGTCAAGGGATATAAAGGGATTGATTCCTTGCTTGAAGCCTACAGCAAGCTCAGATCCTTAAGAAATGATATTGTTTTGGTCATTGCTGGACGTATGTTCGACAAGGTAAGTGCATCTAAAATTTCCGATTATGCCAAAGTTGACCCGAGCATTTTACTCAAAAAGGGATTCATTGAGGAAAGAGATGTCCAGTATTACTTCAATGCAGCAAATCTAATGGTGCTACCTTATAAACGTATCCTCACGTCAGGTGCTGCCATGTTAGGCATCACTTTTGAGTGTCCTGTTCTTGCTCCTCGTTCAGGACTGATTCCTGAGTTGATTCAAGATGGTCAACAAGGATATTTGTTTGATGATTATGCAGAAATGCTAAAATTAATGAAGTTATCTGTGGAGCAGTACTGCAACGATGCCAAGGCTTGGAGTAGCAGTTTTAATTTTTCTGATTTGAACTCCAGGTTGCGTTGGCCGATTTTGACAGCACATTCTGCATTCTCCCAAATATTTTCTGCCAAACCTAGAACACAAGACTTTTCACAACAACAATCGAAGTATCGCTATGCCCTTTTGCGTATTCTAGGAAATGACATACCCATGCGTCATGATCCAGATCAGACTTACAACAATCTTAGATTTACTTTAGAGCATGAGAAAGAATTTGATAATTGCTTGAAGGTATGGATCCTGAATAGGATTGTTGACCAGGAGAAAAGGCAGAAGTTGATTGATCTTTTAACTTTGCATGGGAAAATGTATGTAGATATTCCTTATAAAGCAAAAGAGTTAGCTAAGGCAGGCTATTGTTTTTATGATTTGCCAAGTGATGATTATAAATTAACAGATAAATTTTCGAGCCTAGACGATAGAGATAAGATCATTGTTGATACTGCCATATTAAGATTGAAAAGTAATTATATCATTAACAATAACGGTGCTAGAAATAAGGCACTGCAAGTGGGTATGCAGCATGCAGATTGGGTGTTCCCATGGGACGGCAATTGTTTTTTGTCAGAACAAGCCTGGAATTCCATTACATCAACTTTGAAACAGCGAGCTGATTTGCAGTATCATATTGTACCAATGGAACGTTTGTTAAATAATCGCGATGTGTTGTGTGCAAATCATCATCCAAATCCCATTGAAGAACCACAAGTTATTTTTCGAAAAGATGTTACTATTCGATTTAATCAGTGGCTAATGTATGGCTTGCAGCCTAAAGTTGAATTGCTAAAAAGGTTAGGGGTTGCTGGTATATGGGACAACTGGAAAAGGCTTTATCCGTGGGAGTATATTAGCATTAAACATGGATCCTACACCTATAACTATTCTTGGGCCGGTTGGGTTTCAAGATTATTTTCAGGGAGTCATCATCAAGAATTAGACGCCAAAAATAGAGCTATGGCCCGTGAAAAGGGTGTCGTCCAGTTCATAACGAATATAGACAGGTCATATTCGTACAGAAATTTTAAGAATTCCAACCTAGTCTTTTACGATGAAGCGCTTTTAAATAAAATTCGTACAAAGCACAGCAACATTAAATCAGGTCCCTTTTCAAAAACATTATTCCATCTTAAGAGCAATGCGAATAAATTCCTTAGTAATCCACTTTATTCGGTCGTTGATAAGACGACATTACCACCTAGTGGGGATAAGCGAGATTACTGGCATCCAGCACCTTATTCATGGCCGAATCCAAATACTGCAGATGGTTTGCCTTATATTTTTAAAGATGGTGAACGAGTTCCTGGAACTAGAATGTACGAAAAGGAAAGCAATAAATATGATAGGACTTCAATACAACGAGTTTTCGATGAAACTACTGCCCTTGCACTGGCTGGTTATATTTATTCCAATGAAACCTATATGGAAAAGGCATCAAAATTGATACGCACTTGGTTTATCGAAGACAAAACGGCTATGAACCCACATTTAACCTATTCGCAGGTTATAATGGGTAGAAATAAAAATCGGGGAACAGCGTCAGGACTAATTGAAACCAAGGACATGTATTTCTTTTTGGATGCAGTCAGGCTGGTCAAAAAAAGTCAATTTTGGAGTAAAGAAGATGATCACAAAATGGATAACTGGTGCAAAAGATTTTTGCATTGGCTAAAAACCAGCGATCAAGGCCAGCAGGAAGTAGCAACGTTAAATAACCATGGTGTTGCCTTTGATCTTCAGACTTATGCCTTGGCAGCCTATATTGGTGATGTTGATGAAATGTATGCAATCTTCCTTCGGGCTTTGAGCCGCTTGAAAGGACATGTGGATAAAAAAGGGGTACAGCCTCATGAAATAAAGCGTACAACAACTGCCCACTACACGGCTTTTAATCTTCATTTGTGGTTTAATTTGAGTGTTTTACTACGGAACACTATAGATTTGAATTTATTTTGTGAGGAACGTGATTATGAGGGGGTGCGCTTCAGTCCTTTAAAAAAGGCAGCTTCTTGGGTGCTTGATCGGGCAGCAGGGGATTGGCCATTTCAGCAAATAGATAAATTTGACAAGGATAGGTATCAGCATCTTTACCATACAGCCAGTCGTTTTAGCCCAGCTATTCGAGACAAGTTTCAGGATATCATTGCTGATTTTGAAGATGCCAAGGTGGTCTTCTTTCCCCATGACGGTATAGCGCCCTACTGGACTTTGCAGGCGTAGGGAAGTTGGAAGTTATCGTATGAAAAAAATTGCAATTATTGGCAATTGTCAAAGTTTGCCATTGGCAGAACTATTGAGAGCGCTATGCCCGGACATTAAATTTGTGGCCCTTACTGCTGTGCATCGTATAGAAGCTGGCGAAGTTCAGAAATTTTTGTCCATACTGCACACATTTGATGCTGTGATTACACAATCAATAAAAGCTGGTTATCGCGATAAGATCGGTGTAGACACTGATAATTTGCGTCATAATATGGTGCCTCAGCAGAAGTTAGTACTTATCCCTAATCTCTATTTTGAAGGTCTTTTTCCTACTTGGGGCTACATGAACTATAAGAATACCAAGCTACGTGGTAAAATGCCTCCTGACCTGCTTCCTAAAGCAGCGTTACAAGGCGTTTTCGCCACACTTAGAAAGATGGACTATAATTGTTTTTTTCTTTTATGTGCTTGGTTCAACAGTATGACTATAGATCAGACTATAGCTGTGTTAGAAACACCTTTTGATTTGGATGCAGTCCGAGTTTGGAGTGACAACTCTTTGGCAGAGTTCGCTCAACGAGAAAAAACACTGCACACCCAAATGTTGTCGTTGGTGCAGGAAATCGTAAAAAAACCAGATACGAAATATTGGTTTCACTCATTCAATCATCCCAATAAAGCCTTGCTTGAGATGCTTGCTGTTCAGGTCCTAGAAGTCTTGAATATCAAAAAAAGGCCTCACGCCTGTGTGGACACTATTCCTGATAGATTAGGAAATATTTTCTTGCCGGTTTATCCCTTAGTAATGTCCTCACTTAGTGTTGAAAGGATCGGTATGGAGAGATTAAAGATTTATGATGCAAGTTTTTCTATTTCAGAATTTGTACAACATTATTTTACCTATTTTGATTGTTTGGGGAAAGCTGGATTGTCTGTTAATTGTGCAAACAAAAAATATATATTATGCGAAAAATTGCTATTCAAAACCGGTAATTTATGCTGATGGGTATTTATTAATATGGACAGTAGAAATTCTCTAAGCAGAAAAATCAAGGCTCATTTAAATGAAAGAAATGTTTTGTTTCGCGAATGTGCTATAGCCAGTGGTGCAAACCCCGATCACTGCATAGACAAGGAGTTTTCACAGTCGGCTTTATTTATGAGTGAACTTATACCAACCATACATAGACTGTATTTGAGCCTTCCAAAAAATGTTCAGAAAACTTGTCTTGATGTTGGGCCTGGGTGCTTCAGTGGAACAGCTCTTCTAGCAGACCTTCATTCGGAGAGATCTTTTAATAAATTGAAACTCAAAGTTTCAGCGGTCGACATTACTAAGCGAAGACGTCCGTTTCAAGAAATTCTTGCCCCAAATGTAGAATTTTTTTGTAAAGATATCTTTGAGATAAAAGAACGGACTTGGGACTTTATTATTTGTTCGCATGTTATTGAACATGTGCCAAGCCCGGAGGCTTTTATCAACCAACTTAAATCTCTTGCAAATGATTTTGTTTTAATCGCCTGTCCTTGGGAAGAAAAAGCACCTAGAAGTAAAGGTCACATTAATACAATTAATGAGAACTTTGTAATATCAGTTGGCGGTCGTGATTTGTCTGTTTATGTTAATTATTGTTGGGGAAAACATAGAAAAGTGTGTTCTTTTTGGGTGCGTGGTGCTGGCATGAAATAAGTTCAGTAACTGTACATGTCAAAGAATCTTAAAAACCATTTTTTGAAAAATTTGAGTAATAGCATATTTTTGAAATTACATCATCAAGCAAAATGATGAAAACAATATGGGTACCTGTCTGCGCCAGTTGATTTTGAGATAACTTGCAAATAGGGGCGGTCTGGGAGCAAAGAATGTTTAATCCAGCTCTCTTGTTAAGCCTAAGGGCGAGGTAAGTCCAAAACTTAAAAATTGGATGTACAGTATAGTGTAGAGTTCCACTTAATGGGAATGAACAGTTATATCCATTTTTTAAGAAACTGCTTGCCTCTTGTACTTTGCCTTTTGTAACTTGTACCTTGCAACTTCTATCTTGAATCCCTCCATCCTTTGGCTGAGTTCCTGATGAAATATTCACCCAAGGAAAATTCTATACCAGAGTAGTGGATAGAATGCTGAAGGCCTTACGTGCCTTACTCTTCTATTCAACCTGCAGATGTTGCACTTACGACTTGAATCCGCCACAGGAATAGGGATAAGAAAATTGAAAAATTTAAATCATAATTTTGTAGATAGTGCAAAAAAAGTTGAAGATTTATTGAAGGAAAAAAAATACACAGAAATAATAGAAATTATATCAACAATCCAAGACCCAACAACAAAACAACTAGAGCAAAGAGCTTTGGCATATTATGAAATAGGAAATTATAAAGATGCTGTGAAAGATTTTCAAAAAGTTTTATCGAGCGAACCCTTGAAAACAAAGTTTTCAACTTTTCAAAAAGCTAGAACGTCTGTGAATTGTTTAAAGACAAAAGGCGACGAATTAACAAACATATGGAGAGGGTTTAGTGATGATATTTCCCTTAAAATGGGAAAAGTTGCTAGAGATCTATCTAAAGGCGACAACAAAGATGCATTAAGTTACTATGAAGATATAATCCCAAAAATATTTATTGACAAAAAAATTCAAGAAATTTGGATAGAAAACTTTAAAAAACTTTCAACTTTAAAAAATGCTGGCGAAGGGATAAATTTACGTCAGAAACCTTTAAAACAAACAGTGTTTGTATCAGGGCATGGATGGAGTGGAAGTGGTGCAATCTATGATTGGTTAAAAGAATTTAAAGCAATTGATCCTATTAAAGGTGAATTTAGTGTTTTAGAAGCTGATTCAGGATTTAAGTCCGTTGTTCAATCAAAAAATGATATTGAAAAAAGTATAACTAAATGTATTAATTTCTTTTTTCTTAACATGCTAGGCTATTTCCCTTTAGAGTGCTCAAGTTCATATAAGGAAATACTTACAGCACGTAAATTTACTTTATCAGAAAAATACTCCATGACTTACGCCTTGGCGTGTAAAAAAGTTACAGAGGCAATGATTTGCTTTGTTCGTTCTATAGAGAAAAATGTGGATAATGGCCTCAAATATTTATGTTCGGAAATAATAGACAATTTAATGCTTTTTTATTCCAAAGATAATCTCATTCCACTTATTGATAACTCTATTCATATACAGAATATTTACTTATTTCAATACGTAGAAAACTCAACCATTGTTTGTAGTTTTCGCGATCCTAGATCAAATTTCATTGCTTTAAAGAATGAATTTGCAGGATTTAAACAAAGTGTTGAAAATTATGTGTCTTTATATAGAAAGAGATACGAAAATTTTGAGGCAAATATAAAGAAATTAAATACCCAAAACAAAATTCCTAATTCATCTAAAATTATTGTTACTCAATTTGAAGAATTTGTATCCTCAGAATCCTATCGTGAAAATTTAGCTTTAGAGCTTGGCTTAGATTTAAGACTTAGAGAAAAATTTAAATATTTCAAACCCTGGGAGTCCTTCAGAAATACCCAGTTGCACCTTGACTATGAAAATCAGGATGAAATTCGTTATATCGAAGAGCATTTGCCAGAGTATTGCTATGATTTTGATATAAAACCTGCCTTTCCCAAGAGCCAAGAATAAATTTGATTTGGAGTCCATTTATGAAAAAAGTATATGTTGGTATGAGTGCTGATTTGGTTCATCCAGGGCACTTAAATATTATTAAAACAGCTGTGCAATATGGTGAAGTCACTATCGGATTATTAACAGATGAAGCCATAGCAAGCTATAAGCGTATTCCATATATGAGTTTTGAACAAAGAAAAGAGGTAGTTGAAAATATAAAAGGTGTTACTCATGTAGTTGCCCAAACTACCTTGGACTACGTACCTAATCTGCGTGAACTACAACCTGATTTTGTGGTGCACGGTGATGATTGGAAGGAAGGGGTACAACGAGAAACCAGGCAAAGAGTTATAGATACTCTTAGTGAATGGGGAGGCCAGCTTATTGAAGTCCCATATACTAAAGGTATTTCTTCAACACAGTTAAACAAAGCCCTTAAAGAAATTGGGACCACACCAGACCTTCGTTTGAAATCTTTGCGCCGTATGCTTCAAGCTAAACCAATAGTGCGATTTTTAGATATTCATAATGCCCTGAGTGGACTTATTGTTGAACATGCCTACATTGCCACATCTCATGGTCGCCTGGAATTTGACGGTATGTGGGGGAGCTCTTTGACTGACTCTACAGCCAAAGGAAAGCCCGATATTGAAGCTGTGGATGTGTCTTCTCGCATGAATACTCTTAATGAAGTTTTAGAAGTAACCACCAAGCCCATTATTTATGATGCAGATACTGGTGGACTAACTGAACATTTTAAGTTCACTGTGCGTACTTTGGAACGTTTAGGCGTGTCCGCGGCCATTATTGAAGACAAAACAGGTCTTAAAAAGAACTCCCTTTTTGGGAATGATGTAGAACAAACTCAAGATACTATTGAAAATTTTTGTCATAAAATTCAAGAAGGCAAAAAAGCCCAAGCTACAGATGATTTTATGATCATTGCCCGTATTGAAAGTTTGATTTTAGACAAGGGCGTGCATGATGCCTTTGAACGTGCCAAGGCATATCTTTCTGCAGGGGCAGATGGGATCATGATTCATAGTCGTCAAAAAGATCCTGCCGAGATTTTTGAATTTTGTAACTCCTACTCCACATTATCTGACCGCAAGCCCTTGGTGGCTGTGCCTTCAAGTTATAATCAAGTTACAGAAGACGAATTACGAGAGCATGGTATTAATATTGTTATTTATGCTAACCATCTTTTACGCAGTGCTTATCCGGCAATGATGCAAACAGCTAAATCTATTCTCCAGCATGGGTGCTCAGCAGAATGTGATGAGCGCATGATGTCTTTGAAAGAAATTTTGGAACTCATTCCAGGCACCAAATAAGAACGAGGAATACAAGTGATTGAACCACAAGACTTTGTTCAAACTCTTAAAGAACAGGGATTAGATTTTTTTGTTGGTGTCCCAGATTCTTTGCTTAAATCTTTTTGTGCGTATGTGGATGATACCCTACCAGCAGAGCAACATATTACTGCAGCCAATGAAGGTAACGCCATAGCTATAGCTAGTGGTTATCATTTGGCCACAGGCAAAAGTGCTGTGGTGTATATGCAAAACTCAGGATTGGGAAATACCATTAACCCCCTTACTTCGCTTGCTGATAAAGAGGTATACCAAATTCCCATGCTTTTGGTGATAGGCTGGCGTGGCGAACCAGGTATTAAGGATGAGCCGCAGCATGTGAAACAAGGGCGGATTACACTACAACAACTGAATGTATTAGAAATCCCCTACCAAATACTCACTGCCCAAAGTGATGTACATGCCATCGCCACTTGGGCCCGTGACCAATTGTCCCGCACTGGTGCTCCTATAGCATTGGTGGTGAAGAAAAATACTTTCTCCAGCTATAAAAGCTCTCACTCATCACACTTTGCAACCATGAAACGTGAAGATGTCCTGGCTCAAATCCTGGAATTAGCTGGAGATGCTTCTCTTGTTTCTACCACTGGAAAAACTTCACGAGAAGTGTTTGAACTACGCCAAAAACGTCAAGAACCACAGCGTGATTTTTTAACAGTAGGCAGCATGGGCCATACATCATCTATTGCTCTGGGTATTGCCTTGGGACAACCTTTAAAAAAAGTGGTCTGTTTGGACGGTGATGGCTCCATGCTTATGCATATGGGAGCTTTACCTATTATTGGGAGCTTAAAACCAGATAATTTTTTGCATGTACTGCTCAACAATGCCTCCCATGAGTCCGTTGGTGGTCAACCCACAGTGGCAGACCGTACAAACTTTAAATCCATTGCTTTAGCCAGTGGTTATACCCAGTATGCTGTGGCCACTACAGTTCAGGAATTGAAAACAGCATGGACATGGTTGGCAGAGTGCAAGGGACCTACCATGCTTGAAGTGCGCATCAATACCGGTTCAAGAACAGATTTGGGACGCCCTACAACCACGCCTATAGAAAATAAACACGCATTTATGGCTTGGATACAACGATGATGTTTTTACACAATAGGTGGAATTTTTATAATCCGGTAAGTCTATACGTGGGACGGGGATGTCGCCAAGAACTGACTAAACATCTTCACGGTCAAAAAATTTTAATAGTAGCTACTAAGCGGGGACACAAGCAATTTGAAGAAGATGAATTTTTGATGCCCATAGTTGATAACAATTTCGTGACGTGGATGAATAGCGTTCAGGAAAATCCTGATTTAGATGACTTGCAATATGAAATAAATCGTCTCTCTGGATTGTTTTTTGATGCTGTTCTAGCTTTTGGTGGCGGTAGTGCTCTGGATACAGCCAAGGTAATTAACGTTGCCTTGACCTCGGAATGTGCAAATAAATCTTTAAGAGAATTAATTCAATTTTCTGAATTTCAAAAAAATCTTCGACCTTCCCCACTATATACAATTCCGACTACATCAGGAACGGGTAGTGAAGTTACGCCCTTTGCTACAGTTTGGGACCATAAGAATAAAAAAAAATTATCATTAGCTGGTCCTGCTGTATGGGCTAAGGTTGCTTTTGTGGATGCAGCCCTAACTGATAGCCTACCTTTGGGTAGCACCATATCCACGGGGCTGGACGCCATAAACCAAGCCGCTGAATCCATTTGGAATAACAACGCCAATGGCATTACCCTGGGGTATGCTACACGAGCTTTGATCCTCGGGTTTACAGCCTTGCCGCTCCTGGCCAGTGGTCAGGGCGGCCAAAGGGAACGTGATCAAATGGCTGAGGCAAGTTTGTTGGCAGGTCTAGCCATAAGCCATACCCGAACTGCTTTATGCCATTCCATCTCGTATCCATTGACTGCTCATTTTGCCATTCCCCATGGTTTAGCCTGTGCTTTTACCATGCCAGCCGTACTTCGTCATAATTTGCAAGCTGAAGATGGACGATTTGCTGAAGTGGCCCTGGCCTTGACCGGCTCAAGGGATTTGGATGGATTGGTTGAATCTTTTGATAGATTGAACGAAAGCTTGCAGGTTGTTAGTCGAGTTAAAGAAAAAATTCCTTCTTTAGACGCCTTGTTAGCCTTGAAAGCAGAAATGTTTACTCCAGGTCGAGCTGATAATAATTTGGCCTTGGTGGAAAATTTACAAGATATTTTAAAAAGTTCATGGGCAGCTAAGTGATGCTTGTAACCCTCCCTTAAAGTCATACCATTTACAGGGAACAGGGAACAGGAAAGCAGTAGTCAGCTATCAGTTATCAGCTATCAGGTATCAGGGAACAGGGAACAGGGAACAGGAAAACCTGAAACCTGTCGACTTTGAACTGTCGTCTATTTTTTTGCCCCTTGTACCTTGAACTGAGGTAGTCTCGATTTGATCTGACTGTTGCCTCTTGAAAAGAGTAGGAAACTCCGTTTTAATGGGCAGGTTATCAACCTATCAAATCGGTTACTTACATCTTTTTTTGTTGTATCAGTGCAAATTTATTTGCCAATACTCATGATTCTTCTTTTCTTGCCACGACTGTAAGGGGATACATGTGTCCGAAAATAGGCTCGTTGTCACCTTGCTGTATCTTGACCTGTATATTGTGTACCCCTTCTTCCTTTATGTCTAAGCGTTCAATATGAAGAGAGATAGTGATCGTGTGATTCTTTTTAATCTCAATCCCTCCAATGTCAGCAACTTCTTGATTGGATCCGTCTGGGTGATGGAAAACAGCAGAGACTTTGGCCATTCCCAAATCTTCAGAAAAAAACCACCTAGATACAATTACAAATCCAGGCAAGGTGTTGGGCAACGAAGTAGTTGTTCCTGTTTCAATGCAGTTTATAAAAGAATGGAGGCCAGTTGCAGTGTCTTGGATATTAGACAGACAAGCAATGGTGAAAATATTTTTCATTGGACCACCTCTTCACCACCTGTCCAAGCAGAATGTATGCTTTTTTTCGGGACAGCAAAATAGATGTGCTCCGAAGTGGGTAAAGATTTCTCTTTTGGTTTTGTTTTAGGAAATGAAAAAAATGTTTCTGCCAATTTAATTCCCTTTGCTGAGGAAGCCTTTTCTGTTGGTTTAGTTCCGGTCGTTGAAGTGCCCCCTTCAATTAATTCAACAAGCATGGAGTTGGTGCTTTTCCCCTCCATAGCTGCTTTGCGAGCAACTCTTTTGTGAAGTTCTGGAGACATACGCAGTGAAATTTTTCCCGAATATGGTTTTTCAGGTGTCCGTCCAATTTCCTGACAATGCTCAAGATAGTCCTCAACTGCGTCAGTCATAGCTTGCTTGAGACTGCTGATAGAGTCTCCGTAAAATATGACTGTATCGTTGATGTCCAGTATTTCCCCACGGAATAATTCACACTCATCATCGTACTCGATAAGAGCAGAATATTCTTTATATTTCATAGGTGAGTTCATGGCTCCACTCCTATTTTTTTGAAAAAACCACGAATGTCTTTAGTTGTAGCCTTGCAAAGGATTTGACCAGGATGTGGTTTATGCAAGTTTATATACTCATCTTCAATTATAACTCTGACTCTGGAGCCACTGGCTCGCCCTTTAGTCGATATCTGCCCGCCAAGCGCGAGAACCAGGCTCTCAAAATCGCTGAACCGAATGTCGCTTGCTGTTGGAATCCTAAAAAACTTCTCAAGAGTTTGGAGTTGTTTTGAGTTTAGTTGCGATATCATTTTTTAATACCATTGTTCTTGTTTTCGCAATTAGTCAACACAGATCACCTCATTTCCTGGTCAAATCTGTCCAGCCCCAAAGGACCCGGCCAATGATGGCTTTTTTTTTATTTTCCTTCAAAGTTGGTGTTTAAAGTATATACTTCTGGTTCGTATTCTTCAGCATTGTCTGGTAATCCTCCCAAAAATTAGTAGCTTTTCAAAGTAAAATTTTCGGCACTCAACTATCGAAGTGTAACCCTAAAACAGGACCATTTACAGGGAACAGGAAAGCAGTAGTCAGTAATCAGCTATCAGGGAACAGGTATCAGGGAACAGCTATCAGGGAACAGGAAAGCAGTAATCAGCTATCAGGTATCAGGGAACAGGGAACAGGAAAGCAGTAATCAGCTATCAGGTATCAGGGAACAGGGAACAGGAAAGCAGTAATCAGCTATCAGGGAACAGCTATCAGGGAACAGGAAAACCTGTCGACTGTGAACTGTCGTCTATTTTTTTGCCCCTTGCCCCTTGTATCTTGCACCTGGCCCTACCCAACCGCAATCGCGGTGAACTGGATCGCTTTCTCATGATGTATGGACAAGAGCTAGGAAAAAAACTGCGTGGTCCAGAAATGCATGCTCTCATGGATTGCCCTTACCCTTGAAAACCTAGATACGGCCATCCTTTAGATACCTAAATATTGATGGTAAATTTTGGTATCCCTTTCTCACCAAAACATACTGTAACCTTGACCAGTGTAAACATATTGTTTATGCATGTTGAATGATTGTCTCTTACGGCAATAAAGAAACTGAAAAGCTGCACAATGGGCAGCGGTCAAGGCTAATACCGGCAGATATTATTAAACGGGCCATGATGAGGTTAAACCGTATTGAGGCAGCAACCTGTGTTGAAGACCTCTATTTCCCACCATCCCATCATCTTGAAAAGCTATCTGGTGACAGAGAGGGGCACTGGAGTATCAGAATTAATGATCAATGGAGAGTCTGTTTCAGGTTTGAGGATGGTCATGCCTATAATGTAGAAATTGTTGATTACCACTAGAGGAGAAAACCATGCTTATCCATCCTGGTGAACATTTAAAAGAAATGCTGGAAGAGTTGGGAATATCGCAAAGAGCCTTTGCCCACCAGATTGGGGTTTCTCCCATGAGAATATCGCACTTAATAAACGGTAGCAGACCGGTTACAGCCGAGTTGGCCATCCTGCTTGGCAAGGCATTTGGACAAACACCACAATTCTGGATGAATTTACAAACTAATTATGACTTGAAGGTGGCTGAAAAATCCCTGGCAGCACGGTTACCTGAGGTAGTCGCGATTTGATCTGACAGTTGCCCTTGCAGCTTGTGACTTGCAACTTGTAACTTGTCCCTTGAACCTGATTCCTGATAACTGACAAAATAGTGCACAGGGAACAGGGAACAGGAAAACCTGAAAACTGACCCCTGATAACTGATAAAAAGAACCTTGCCCCTTCTACCTTGTAACTTGCAGCTTGTAACTTGCAACTTGTAACTTGTAACTTGTAACTTGCCCCTTGTAATGTACCTTGCAACTTCTATCTTGAATCCCTCCATTCTTTTTTTCAACATCAATGGCTCTGGCCTTGGTCATTTAAACCGTTGCCTGGCCTATGCCCGGCAAGTGCAGGATAAAGCTCGTCCTTATTTTTTCTCCCTGGCTTCAGCCATGGAAGTCATTCATTCCTTTGGGTTTGAAGGGGACTATTTTGTTTCTCATTTCTGGTCTGATAATTCTACCTTTGCCTGGAATAGTGAGCTGGCCCTGCGTTTGGGCCTTGTTTTAGAGCATATCCGCCCTCAAGTACTGGTTTTTGACGGTCCCTGGCCGTACCAGGGGTTTATCAAGGCCTGTAGGGCCTATAAAGATGATCTGGCCCTGGTCTGGTCTTATCGGGGGCTCTTAAAGGCTGAGGCCCAAAAGCCCACAGTGGATCCAGATTTTTTTGATCTTGTTCTCAGGCCCGGAGAGTTGGGGGCCGTACCCAAAGAATCCATTCTTCCTGGTGGCACAAGAGAGCTTTTGGTACCTCCAGTCTGTTTACTGGCAGATCATGAGCTCTATACTCGAGATCAGGCCAGGCAAAAGCTGGGTCTTGAGCTGGATAAAAAATACGCACTTTTTTCTTTAGGTCCTGGCAATATAAAAGACGTGACCAGTATTGGTCATGGCTTGCTCCATGAATTTACACAATCTGGCTTGACCATTCTGTGGGCCAGACCACCCATTGCTGTTCGAGATGTAGAGCTGCCCGCTGGAGTGCAGCCCTTGTCCATGTATCCTTTGGTACGCTATTTACGTGCTTTTGATGTCTTTGTGGGTGCAGCGGGGTATAATACCTGCTGTGAAGTAGTGCAGGCAGGTATTCCCTCTCTTTTGGTACCCAATGAACACTTGGCTGATGATCAGACAAAGAGGGCACAAATGGTGGCACAACATATTCCAGCTATAGTTTCAGGCTGTGATACAAAGAGCAAACAACACCTGGCAGTAAAAGAGATTTTGGCCTTGGTTGAGCAGAATACAGATACTCTCATAAAGCCATCCCTGCCTATGCATGGGGCACAGCTGGCTGCAAAGGCCTTGCTGACCTTGGCCTTTGGGGTGGCGACAGGTTAATGCACAGGTTTTTTTCTTGACTCTCGTATCCAAGGAGATACATTGTGTCTGTAAACACCTTCTATCAGACCGAAACCTTTTCTGACTGGCTCTCGAAACTTGGGAATATTCAAGTCAGGGCACGAATTCTTATCCGAATCAGGTCAGCAGAATATGGAAATTTTGGTGACAGTACTTCGGTGGGGGAAGGTGTTTCGGAAATGCGTTTACATTTTGGACCTGGGTATCGCCTTTATTTCTGGCAGGAAGGCAAGCAGGTGTACTGGTTGCTTGCTGGGGGCGATAAAAGCTCACAGAAACGGGATATTGAGCGGGCCAAAATCTTACGACGGCAATTCCAGGAGGATAATCATGGTAAAAGTAAGTAAGTTTGATGCAGTTGATTATCTCGACAGTGAAGAAATGATAGCTGCCTATCTTTCCGCGGCTATGGAAGACGAGAATCCGGATGTATTTCTTGCCGCCCTTTCTGACGTAGCCAAAGCACGAGGCATTGCCCAGCTGGCCAAGGACACCGGGCTTGGTCGCGAAAGCTTGTATAAAAGCCTCTCACCTGGTGCAAAGCCGCGTTTTGAGACCATCATGAAGATTACCAAAGCTCTTGGGGTTCCCTTAGTGGCCAAAGCCGAAGTCGTTGACCAACAAGTACAATAAGGTATCAGCGAGCTGCACATCAATGAACATCTTCTAGGAGCTAATTACTTATCCTGTCATTTTGACCGTGAGCCTTTTTTTAGTTATTTCAGCCAACTGCGACGGGGAACAAAGTGCGGCAAGTGTGGAGGAATCCATGTATATGCTGGTTTGGTCAGGGAGAATAGTTTTGGACATGAGTAATAGCCGTGAACCTTATTGATGAAACCTGTGCTTTGCGCCACAAGCTGGCTGGGCTGGCTGCTCAACCCCCTTGGGATTTTTTAGCCCGTCATGATTTACTTACCCATAAACGACCCAAGACCCTGGCCAGAAGGTTATGGAGGATAGGGCGCAATGTTTTAACCAGGTTTAAAATTTTGCCTCCCCATGTCACCAGCTATCCTTGGTTTGCCACCTTAAAACATGTCCCAAAAGCTCAGGCACCTACTACCTTGCTGATTTGGGCTGTAGATGTTCAGCAAGACAAATTACGCAAAGCCTGTGCTGCCTTTGCTGCGCGACTAGCTGAAAATGAAAATCTGGCGCCAGTGTTGGTCACTGATGTGGCTGACTTTGCCTTGTATTCTCGTTTGGGCTGGCTGGTCGAGTATGTTCCTGATTTGCAGCCAGGGGGGCAATCTTATAGGGAGCACAAGGTGCGCTATTTGGTCTGGCGTTATCGGAATGCCGTGATTGTTCCTCTAGCAGCAGCCTTTGCTTCTGAAATGGACTGGCAAAAGTTGCTAAGATAGATGAGCAAAGCCCATCACTATCTATAGACCACCTCAGTGATTCGAAAAAGCCTATAGAGACCAGAATTGTAACAAGAATTCGGGAGTAAGGGGATAGAGTTTAGCTTTTTTGGTATTACCAACCTGAAGGTTTGGAAATGGTGTTGTTTTGTACTCTGATCTGATCAGGAAATTGAGATTTGGCCAAGTGCACTATTCGGATATGTTTTATAAATGTTGAAACCTTTTTAAGTTGTGGGGGTAAGGCACTATCTGGGCAAATTATTCCAACTTTTTTCCCAAGTTCTTGGGTGATGATGCGTATTGGTTCCACAAGGTCCGTATCTTTGGTGATAACAATAGCCACATCATATTTATTCATACAGCCATCATAAACAAGATGTGTAGCTAAGTTGACATCACTTCCCTTTTCTTCTTGAGAACAAACTTCAACATACTTGGGCAATCCAGCAATAGGATTGGCAAGAGGCCTGATGATTTTTTTTGAAAGAAATGAGCCATAATGTATTTGGAGGTTAGGCAAGGTTTGCAATGCGTTAAAGTAGATTTGCTGTCTCCGCGGTTGATCTGGGTCTTGCATGCCAGATACACGAGCTGTGTAGTAATTAATCTTTTGAATTTTATTGGTTTTTTATAGTAAACTTTGAACTAACGTGCTTGGATCCAACCATTTAAAAGGGCTGCGTGCTAACGCACGATAGTATAAATTAAAACCATCAATATATACAAAGGTATTATGTGTAGTTGTGACCACTTGTCTTCCTTAAAAAAGCAAGGCCGGAAGATACTCCCGGCCTTGGGCCAACAGCACGCTATTGGCGGGTACTAATAAATTACAATTATAAATTCTCTTGGATTAAGTCAATGCAGAATATGAAAATTTCTCTCTCTGGGCTGGATGTTAAGTTTAGATCAGGTATTTGCAACCATAGGATCAATCTTATAAAGTCATGAGGTTACGTTGTGTGGCCTGGTGCTATAGGGACAGCCTAATTGTACCTTTAGAACCAGCCTAGGCAAAGGATGAGCAGTGGTGAAAGTTTTTTAGCCCTGTTCCATGAATGGTTTCTACTTTTACCTAAAGAAAAGTCATGGCAAAAAACCGTTATGTCCTGCTTACGGTGGACACCGAAGCCTTGCCCAAAAGGGCCATCACCGATCATGTTCAGCGTTTGATGTGGGGCAAACATGATCAAGGTCGGGCTGGGGTGGCAGAAATGGCAGCTATTGGTCATGATTTAGGTTTGAAGCATGTATTTTTTGTGGATATGTGTGGAGCCTATGACCGGCTGGAAGAAATCCTGGAAGTTATCCGCTGGCTTGATGAGGATGGCCAAGATGTCCAACTGCATACGCATCCTGAATATTTACCCGAGAGTTTTTGGCTGGAGCATGGGTTAAGGTCCAAACCCAGGTATATGAACCAATATACGGATGAGACCAAGGCTCAATTGGTTATTGATTATTTTGCTCATCTCCTGACCACGACCACAGGCAAGCCTGTGCTGGCGCATCGGGCTGGATCCTTTCGCTGGAACGCTTCAACTATCCGAGCCTTAAAACAGGCGCAGATTCCACTTTCTTTTAATAATTCCATGAGTGCTTTTTATCATGGGCAATGCGTGTTTAGTGAAGCAACCAATGAGCCCTTTCTTTGGAGCAACGGAATTATTGAAGTTCCAGCCACAGAAAAGAAAATTTTGCCCAAGGTGGGTAAAGAAGAATGGTGGGCCAGGCTGACCTATCCTCAGTCAGCGTATTTTCACATTCGGCCCTGGTGGGGCAAGTTTTTACTGGATATTATCAGCGACAGTCCGGATTTTGCAGTGGTGCTCCTGCATTCCTGGTCCCTTTTGTATTGGGATGATGATGGCCAGGCTACCTATGTGGATGATCAGCGTGTGCAGGGCTACCATAAATTTCTGGCTCGTTTGCGCAAAGACTATGATGTGATTACCACACCGGAATTTTTAGATTTACATAAAATGGGTAAAATTAAAACATCACACATGGTTGATCTTACCCTGGCTGAAGTGAAATCCAAGAAAAAATGAACCCCTTGACCCGTTTTTTTGACCAAGTCATTGCTCGCCCCTGGATGTCCATCAGCCGTTGGGGAACCACTGCGCTTTTAACCCAAGCCCTGACCAAAGATAGCCATACCCCACAGTTTGTGCCCCAGGCAGGAACCATGCTCTATGTCGCTGCCAGTACCCTGCCTTATCATATCAGTGGCTACACCAACCGTACTCAGGCTGTGATTCGGGCTCTGTCTCAAGCCGGAAAAACTGTCTATGCACTGACTCGGCCCGGGTATCCCTGGGATCGGCCAGATCGTTTACAAGATGCTCAAGAAACAGCCACGCAAGTTGAAGAGATCAAGTATCACCATTTTCGTACTCCGCGTAATAATCGACCGGTACTTTTTTATACTTTTCAGGCGGCCAAGGTTATTGCCCAAAGAGCCCAAGAACAAAAGGTCGCCCTCATTCATGCTGCTTCCAATCATGTCAACGCCTTGCCGGCTCTTGTGGCAGCTCGAAGTCTGGGTCTTCCTTTTCAATACGAAATGCGGGGATTGTGGGAATTGACGCGCATTGCTCGTCAGCCATGGTTTAAGGATTTACCTGCCTATAGGCAGGGTTTGGAGCTGGAAGGGTTGGTGGCCCGACATGCTGATCGGTTATTGGTGATTTCCAAGGAGCTTGGGGAGTATATGACCATCCAGGCTGGGGTGGACGGAAGGCGTATGGCCTTGCTGCCCAATTGTGTGCATCTGGACGAGTTTACACCAGCGCATACACATGAGGTAGAGTCCATGAGTATTGGCTTTGCCGGCTCGTTAATGGGCTATGAGGGGCTGGATACCCTTATTTTAGCTCTACGGCGCCTAAAAGATAGGGGTGTTTTTTGTACGCTGTATCTCATTGGTGATGGAGAAGCACGATCGCAGCTGGAAACCCTGGTCAGGGACCTTGGACTATTAGCGCAGGTTTTTTTTATGGGTAGAGTCTCACCCAAGACGGCTCGCCAATATCTGGAAAGAGTTGCTCTGATCTGTTTGCCCCGAAAACCCTATACAGTGTGTCATATTGTGCCCCCCATCAAACTTGTGGAAGCGTTGGCCATGGGTAAACCGGTTGTGGTTTCGGATTTGCCGGTGTTTCGCTCTGAGGCCCCCCATGGGACATTGTTTTTCACAGCAGGCAATGATGAGCATTTGGCAGAAGTCCTTGACAAAGCCTTGGCTGATCAGGAAGCTTTGGTGGCCTTAGGCCAAGCTGGACGGAACTATGTTCAAAAATATCGGCTCTGGGCTCGTTTTATGAGTAATTTGTTATGAAAATAGTTACAAGTTATAAGTTATAAGTTGCAAGAAAGAAAACAGTTACAGGTAGCAAGCGGCAAGTGGCAAGAAAGAACCTTGTCCCTTGTACCTTGTATCTTGTCCCTTGCCCCTTGATCCTGAAAACTGAAAACTGATAAGATAACTTAAAAGGTTTTTTTTGTGTTTGGTAAGACAATACGACGTTTCGGAAGATTCTTCTATGAGCATCCCACAGTGCCGCAGGATGTGGTTCCCCAGGGGTCTTTTGGGCAATTGAAAATTGCTTTGGTGGCGGATTATTTCACCAGTATTTGCCTGTCGGAAGAAGCTCGGGTGTGTTCTTTAACACCTGATAACTACCAGGAAGTACTCACAGGTTGGAAGCCTGATCTGGTGTTTGTCGAGTCAGCCTTTCACGGTGTGCAGGGGGAATGGCGTTATGGTCTGGCCAAGCAGCCTAAATATATCCGCCTTGGTCAGCCGCAAAATATCCGTCGTTTGGTGCAACTTTCAAGAGATCTGAAAATTCCTACTCTCTTCTGGAACAAAGATGACGATGCGTTTTTTGAGGCTTTTATTGATGTGGCTTGCCTTTTTCCTCATGTTTTTACCACGGATAATCGCTGTGTGCCCAGATACAGGGCAGTGCTACCTCTTGATGCAACAGTACAGGTGCTGACCATGCCTTTTCAGCCTGCCTTTCACAATTTTACGGGCTTTCATTTTCAAAAACATGCGGCCTGTTTTGTGGGCAGTTATTATCGGCGTATTTTGCAAACCCGGCGAAGTTTTTTGGATATGATTTTTACTTGTTGTGAAGAAATTGCCATGCCCTTGCATGTCTTTGATCGCAACAACAACCGTTTGTCCCATTTTCTTGAATTCCGTTTTCCCCAAAAGTCACAACTTCGTGTCCATAGTCGCGTACCTTATCCGGAAACCTCGCGGATTTATAAAACCCATGCTATTTCCTTAAACGTCAACTCCATTGTTGACTCCGAGACCATGTGTTCACGACGGTTATTGGAAATCATGGCCTGCGGCGGTATTGCGGTTACCAATGCCAGTTTGGCTGTGAAAAAGCACTTTCAAAATTTTTGCCATGTGCTCACCAGTAAGGATCAGGCCATAGAACTTTTTGATCGTCTGCGCTTTGGCCCATCCAAAGAAGATCAGGACCGGGCAGCTGCGGGTGCATCCTATGTTCATGCCCATCATTCCTGGGAATGTCGATTGGAACAGATTGCAGAAGTAGTTAGTTTTTAATTGGATTTTCCAGGATTATGCTTGTATTTTTTTTCCAATTGATTCTCTTTTTACTGGTGCTCTGCTTTGTTCTTTTTGTTGCCCTGGAAATTCGTTCTCTGACTAAAGCCAGACAAGCCCGTTGCAAAACACCTGTTTGTACAGCCACGGCAGATCAAAGTTCAACTTTGCCCATGGTTAGCGTGCTTTTGCCTGTTTATAATGAAAAAAGGGTAGTGGCCAAGGTTATCCATGCTGCATGTCAGCTTAACTATCCCCGTGAAAAGCTTGAGATCTTGATTCTTGATGACTCAACAGATGCGACCAAGGATATTATCGCTCAAAATGTGGCTGTATATAAAGGGCAGGACGTGCCCATCAGACATTTACGTCGAGAAAAACGTATTGGCTACAAGGCTGGGAATTTAAACTTTGGCCTCAGCCACGCCACGGGCGAATTTTTGGCTATTTTTGATGCTGACTTTCTGCCTGATCCCAATTTTTTACTGCAAGTCATGCCCAGTTTTGAGGATAGTCAGGTGGGTTTTTTGCAAACAGGTATTGATTACGCCAATAAGCATGTTTCCTTCCTCACCCTGTTTCAGGCCGTGGAAGCCGGACACAAAGAAGGTGTGACCCAGGGTCTGGCTCAGGATGGATTTATGGCCTCATTAACAGGAAGCTCCTGTATGTGGCGCAGGAGCTGTATTGACGATATTGGTGGCATTAGTGCTGAAACCATTACTGAAGATGTGGATATGGGCTATAAGGCGCAGCTGCAGGACTGGAAGTATGTCTTTCTTCCTGAGGTGGTGTCTTGGGCAGAACTGCCTGAAAGCATGGCCAGTTTTCGGGTACAGCGGCAGCGCTGGGCTCGTGGGTTGGTGCAAAATACCTTAAGGCATATATACAAGGCCCTGACCTTGCCCATGCCTTTATTTTCAAGGCTTCATGCCCTGGCCCTTATGGGCTCCACATTTTTATTAGCCTCCTTTTATCTTCTTGTTTTACTCGCTCTGCCAGCTACTTTTATTTTTTCCGACCTGGGTATGTTTTTTAATAGTATGAGCACCATTTTTCTGCTCACTGCCATGTTTTGGGCCTGGAGCAATATGCTGGTCAAAGGGGGTGGTCTTGATGCACCGGTCATGAGCCTGGGCAAAAAGATCATGGTCACCTACGGGTATGTGGTTATGTTCTTTCCCTTATCTTTGTATTATTTTAGCGCAGTGGTACAGACGCTGGCAGGGAGTAACGGCCGTTTCTACCGTACTCCTAAAGGCAAGGGACGCAATGCTGCGATGCATCCCCCTATAAATACCTGGCTCATTGGTCTTGAGCTGTTCTCTTTTTGCTATGCGGTCATGACCATGGGCTTTTGCCTGGCAGAAAAAAATTATTGGGTGCTTCTTTTTAGTACTTTGGCGGCCAGCGGCTTTGCCCTGACCTTATTTTTTTCCTTTTGTGATTACCGCTATAACCGCAAAACTGTCGCCCAACACGTCCTGATCACCGGCGCCACTGGTGCTCTTGGTAGTGCTTTGGCCCTTGGTTATGCAGGCCCTGGCCGACAACTCACCTTACAGGGGCGCAATAGTGAAGCTCTGGATGCCCTGGCCAAGGAATGTCGAACTCTGGGTGCCCAAGTCTGCACCAAGGTTTTGGATCTTCGCCAGATTCAGGACTTGCGTCAGTGGGTTGGAGATTGGTCAGCAGAGAATCTCCCTGATTTGATCATTTGTAATGCGGGCCAAAATACCAATATTGGTCCACAAGGGCAGGGGGAAGATTTTAGAGCAATGACAGCGTTGGTTGAGGTCAATGTGTTGGCCACCATGGCCCTTATCGATGGGTTTGTACCTGCACTGCGGGCCAGGGGACATGGCCAAATTGCCATAGTCAGTTCCTTGGCCGGGTATTTTGGTTTACCCATGACTCCTACTTATTCAGCTACCAAGGCCGCCTTACGCATCTATGGGGACGCACTGAGAACCTGGCTTGGCCAAGAAAATATCAAAGTAAATGTGATTTTGCCGGGCTATATTGCTTCGCCCATGTGTCATGCCATGCCTGGGCCCAAGCCTTTTCTTTGGCAACCCCAACGTGCGGCCCAAGTTATTCAACAGGGTTTGCAAAAGAATAAGGCCCATATTTCTTTTCCTTTTCCGTTAAATCTTGGAGTTTGGGCCTTATCAGTACTGCCAGTCAGCTTGGCCAGACCCATTGCCAGGTTGTTTGGCTATGGCTCATAACTCTGAATTTTTCCTGGTTCTTTTAGCCGGGACCCTGGCCCTGGTCTGTACCCTGGCCCTGGAACGTCTCATCACGCCTCGTCCCAATTTTTTACGGCAGAGGGAAGCATTTTTGATCCATTTGGGTCTGGTCTTCCTGGTCTTTTGTGTGTTTTTACTGCTTACTGCCAGACCATGGTGTTCCTTTTGTGGGGTAGTGGCCTTGTATGTGACGTTGGTGTTGGTCAACAACACCAAGATGCATACCTTGCAAGAACCCTTTGTAGCTCAAGATTATGAGTACTTTTTGGACACTTTGCGTTTTCCTCGATTATTTTTACCGTTTTTTGGGCTTAAAAATTTTTTTCAGGCTGCTTTGTTTTTTGTCATTGCTCTTGGGGGGCTTCTCCTTGAACCGCCCTTGGAGCGTTTTCAACTCGGTGGATATTGGGGAGCATCGGTTGTTTTCTTGATCATTGCCGGCATGAGTCTTGGTTATGCCTTGCGCCATAGGCTACCGGTGACCTTTGATCCCAAAAAGGATATGGTGAGCTTTGGCCTTGTGCCAAGTATTTTCACCTATGCCCTGGCTACACGCACCCTTCCTCATGTGGAGGGTTCTGTTTTTACCAAAGCCCTGCACGCAAAAAAACAAGAGGTCCTGCCGCATCTCATAGCTGTGCAAAGTGAGTCTTTTTTTGATCCCCGGCCTTTATTTCCTAAAATAAATCCCCGTGTATTAAAAAATTTTGATCAGCTTTGTACTCAGTCTGTTCAGCACGGCAACTTGCTGGTGCCTGCATGGGGAGCCAATACAGTACGCACAGAATTTGCCTTTCTTTCGGGCCTGCCCCAAGAGGATTTAGGTGTACATCGTTTTAATCCTTACCGGATGCTTGGTAGAGGGTTTGTGGTTCCCTCGCTTCCACAGTTTTTACAAGAACTGGGCTATGCAACTCTTTGTATTCATCCCTATGCTGGTGAATACTATCAACGTAAAAGTATTTTTACATCTTGGGGTTTTGACCAGTTTATAGATATTAGAAATTTTGTTGGTGCTCAGCGTTTTGGACCATATGTTGCCGACTTTGAAGTTGGTCAGTCTATAATGAGTGAGCTTAAACAGGCACAAAGACCTGTGTTTGTTTTTGCCATTACCATGGAAAATCATGGGCCCTTGCATTTGGAGCAGGTCAGTAGAGAAGAAGAGCAACGGATTTATCACAGTCCCCCATCTTCTGATCTAAAAGAGCTGACTGTATATTTGCGCCATTTGCGCAATGCAGATCAGATGCTGGCAGGTCTACAGGAATATTTACAGTCTATCTCAACGCCAGCGAGTCTTTGTTGGTTTGGTGATCATGTGCCCATTATGCCCAAGGTCTATGCCCAGGCTCAAGGAGATATTGGAGCCACCAACTATGTACTCTGGAATAATGATAGCCTTGGGAAGAGGGTAGATTTTTTTGAAGAGCTATCAGTTAAATCCCGTGCGGCACATGTTTTGGCTTCTGACTGGATGCAGAAGGCAGGTGTCCAATATTAAAAAATGGCAAATTAATTTAGTAAGATATTTAAAAAATAAGTAGAGTTAGGGGGTCAATGCGCAATTAAAATTTTGCCTGGGCGTGGATCAAGAAACATATTTCTGTAGTCTCCTCATTTGTAGTCTTTATTCCCTCTTAATAGGTAAGGGGAGGCAGTCAAAAATTTTTAAGAAACACATGCTGCGGTATCGTACTCAACCCAACCAGTGTGTCTATACTCTCGTAAAAAGGCAGTCACTCCAAGAGCAATCACTCCCAGTACTGGGAGTCCCGCAACAATGGATGCCGTCTGGAGGATGGAAAGAGGCCCATCAATGAGCATAATGCCTGTGGGTACCAGCCCCAAACAAATTGCCCAAAATAGTCTGTTCCAACGGGCGGGCTCTTCATCTGGTGTAAGTTTTAACGTGGTGGTGGCCGCCAGGGCAAAAGAAACGGCATCAAAAGTTGTGGCCATGGATATGGCGGTCACCAGACCAAAAGCAAGTTTATAAAGTGAGGACAAAGGGATGGTGTCAGCAATCATC
>Ga0265295_1003169_pt1 | contig 24506 bp, 23 predicted proteins | sample Munlansysbiofilm_FD_192503 | JGI IMG/M metagenome (GOLD analysis project Ga0265295, IMG submission 192503) | Leachate microbial communities from a municipal landfill in Southern Ontario, Canada - Methane capture system biofilm | ecosystem: Engineered > Solid waste > Landfill > Unclassified ... | reverse complement strand
GATTTGGATTATTTACTAAAGAACAATTATTCAATTAACAGAATAGCTCCTGTGGATATGTTCCCTCAGACTAGTCACGTTGAGAGTGTCACATTGCTTTCTTTAAAAAAGGCATAACAAAGCCATTCATACAATAGAACAAGAAGCATTTAGCCCTTTAAATCTGGGTTAAATGCTTCTATTTTGCTCAATTTTCAATCATATCTAAATCGTCAATGAATCATACATAAGTTTATAATAATAGGAAAATTATAATCACAATTAGTGGAATTAAAGCTTCTTATAAATCAGAACAATTATTACGTGACTAAAAATCATGTAAAATTATCCTCGAATACTTGACGTGACTAATTTTGTGTGATAAGATAATTACGAGGATAAAAATTAAAATTTATTAGTCATGAGGTGATATTGTGAATAAACTTCCTTTTCATATAAATTTAGATGAAGTAGAAATATTAAAAGAACTAAATACTGCAAATCATCATATAGGCGAGTTAAAGGGGATACTAAAAATACTTCCAAATCCTGGAATCGTTTTGAGTTTAATCAATCTAAGTGAGTCAAAAGACTCATCAGCTATAGAAAACATTATGACGACCTATGATGAAATATTCAAGGAGATTGTCTCAAAGAAACCTATTGGAGGAAAACCTAAAGAAGTTATCAATTACAAGCATGCAATGGATCACGGATTGTTAGTCATGAGACAAAAGGGATTTATCAGTACAAATATGCTAGTAGAAATTCAAAATATCATCGAACCGAACAAAGGCGGCATAAGAAAACTTCCTGGAACAGTGATCATTAACGATAAAACCAATGAAGTTGTACATACACCTCCGCAAAATGAAACAGAGATACGTGAACTTATGCACAATCTTGATTTATTCATTAATCAAAACGATGAAAACGATCCACTCATTCAAATGGCTCTAATACACTTTCAATTTGAAAGTATCCATCCATTTTATGATGGCAATGGTAGAACGGGTAGAATATTGAGTATCCTATACTTGGTACTAAAGGAAAAGTTATCTGAACCTATCCTATACTTAAGTAAGTACATCATGGAAAACAAGGAACAATATTATACTCTCCTAAAAAAATGTAATGAGGATATAGCTAATATTAAAGATTTTGTTTTGTATATTTTAAGAGGCATTTCTGAAACTTCTAAAAATACGATTAATCTCATACTAAGAATTAACCAATCTATAGAATTAACAAAAGACATGATGAAAAACCGATTGCCAGATATTTACCGATACGAAATCGTTGAACATTTGTTTTCTTACATGTATACCAAAAATGAGTTCTTCAGAGAAAATTTGGATATATCTAGAGCAACCGCTACGAAGTATTTAAAATTACTTGAAAAAGAAGGGTTCATAGTTTCTGAACAATTAGGTAAAGAAGTTATCTATAAAAATGTTCAGTTGCTGAACCTAATTAAAGAGTAAAAATCATGAACAAGTCAGAGACGAAAATGGGTTATGGCGTATTTGGAAAGGCATACGAATATATGTTTAAAAATGATTTGCATCATAAACGATCAGTTGATCATGCAATATTGAAGAACATGATTCTTTTAGATAAAGACTCAAAACCATTATTATATGAAGCTCCACAACCTGTTTCAAAAGATCTATGCAACCACGCACTATATGAAATTGCTCACAAATTAAAAGGTGATAATCATCTTGAATCCATTGATAGAACAGTTGAATTTGTAAATGAAATAGTTGAAAGATTCAATACACCATTTGAAGAAATGATTTTCGGAGGAACCGAGTTAGAAATCATTAAAAGAGGTAGTGATTGGTGCACAGATATTTCTAGAGTAGGTGCAGCCCTTTTACAATGCTTAGGTATGCCAAGTAGAATCGCCATATTAGTTAACCAAATTAAAGCATATCATGGACATCAAGTTGTAGAAGTATTTGTGAATGGCACGTATATGATGTGTGACTTTTTATACGGTGTTATCGCAAGATTGGATCAAAATTATTCTGTCTATGATTTGTTAAGCAAACCAAAACTAGTTCATAAAATATACATCAGTAAAATAAATGATAGTAAGCAACTTGATTACATAGTCGGTTTATATAATCTAGCTGCAATCTCAGAGTATGATATCAGTAAAATGCATAACTATAACATTTCGAAACCAAATGAGTATTATTTGAAAATGATGAATCTCAGTCAAGATGGAACTTGGAAAATGAATGAAGATATAAGTGAGTAATTACATTAATTGAATCTGAAATATGTTACTTTGGTATTTTAGCTCTTTTTGATGTTGCTTTAATACACACAAGATTTATTTTGCAAGCAATATGGGTTTTTCAACGCACGTTGAAAGTGTTACGCTTTTGACTCAAAAATAATTAATGTTATGATATTAAGACTAAGTATACCGATTATACTTAGTTTTTTAATATTAATACTTATAGAATAATTGTTAGTTGTGTTTTATAATACTTATAAACATTATTTGTTAGGAGAACGTAATAGTATGAATAAACCATGTAAATTACATAAAGGTGATTATGTTGCAATAGTTAGTTTGTCATCAGGAATACTTGGAGATAGTATTTGCAAACACCATCTACCAAAAGGAATTGAAAGACTCGAGAGTTTTGGTTTGAAGCCGATATTTATGTCGAACTCACTTAAAGGTGAAGAATTTTTAAACCAACATCCGGAAGAAAGAGCTAATGATCTAAAACAAGCATTCTATGATGATAGAGTTAAAGGTATTATCTGTGCCATTGGTGGAGATGATACTTACAGGCTATTGCCATACTTAATGGAAGATAAAAACTTTATCAAACACGTTAAATCAAAACCAAAATTGTTTACTGGATTTTCAGATACAACTAACAACCACTTAATGTTCTACAAATTAGGTATGAATACTTTTTATGGCCCTAATTTCCTTAGCGATTTGGCGGAGTTAGATGAAGATATGCTGCCTTATACAAAAGCATCTTTTGAAACTTTTTTTACCAATAGTCCAAGACGCGAAATTGAATCATCTCCAGTATGGTATCTGGAAAGAAATGATTTTTCAGCAGTATCTTTGGGTACTAAAAGAGAGTCAAAAACTGAAGAAATCGGATATCAAATCTTATATGGTAAAGGAATAGTTAACGGTGAACTCCTCGGTGGTTGCATGGAGAGTTTATATGACGGGTATACCGGTAACAGATATCCAGAACAAAAGACTATTTATGACAAGTATCAATTAATGCCTTCTCCTCTAGACTGGAAAGGAAAGATTCTCTTTTTTGAAACTAGTGAGGAAACACCAAGCCCAAACCTTTTTAAAGAATATTTGCTTGAGTTTGAAATACAAGGCATATTTGATAATATCGAAGCTATTATGGTAGGCAAACCTCAAAATGGGGTATATTTTGAAGAATATAATGAAATACTAAAATCTTTTTCTATAAAATATCAAATACCAACTATAGTCAATGTTAATTTTGGTCATGCATATCCAAGAAATGTTATTCCTTATGGAATTTCAACTTCAATTGATTTTGATTCTATAGTTATCACAATTATAGAGCCGGTTTTTAAAGATTAAGACATAAAAAAAACACTTTATCAATTTCAAAGATAAAGTGTTTTTGTTTATTTGAGTCTTATTATTAGAACAATATTAATGATATCGCCATTATAATCATTCCAAGTATTAAACCGGAAATTGATAAATGGTGTTTCCCATATTTTTCTGCTGAAGGTAATAATTCATCTAAAGAGATATAGACCATAATACCAGCAACGGCCGCAAACAAGAATCCGAAGGTTGCATCTGTGAATATAGATCTGAGTAAAACAAAGCCAACGACTGCACCTAATGGTTCGGCTAAACCAGAAAGTAGTGTTAATCCAACAGCCTTCTTTTTAGAGTTGGTCGCATGATATATTGGAACCGCAACAGCAATACCTTCGGGAATGTTATGGATTGCTATGGCGATAGCGATGCTTATGCCGAGAGCTGGGTCTTCTAGAGCGCCAATAAATGTTGCTAGACCTTCTGGAAAGTTGTGTACGGCGATAGCAATAGCGGAAAATATACCTAATCTCATTAAACTATCTTTTTTACCTTTTTCATCTTTTTCATCGTGAAGTTCATGTGGATTATTCTTTTCGGGGATAATATAATCAATAAATGCGATTAAACCAATGCCAATAAAGAAAGAGATTGTAGTTAGCAAGTATGCGGTATTTGTTTCATACGATTGATTTAAAGATTCAAAAGCTTTTGGGAAAATTTCAACAAAAGAAACGTAAATCATCACACCAGCGCTTAAACCCAAAGCGAAGGATAGTAATGTTTCTTTCTTGATTTTCTTGTTGAAAGCAAATATAGTTCCAACTCCTGTTGCTAAACCTGCGAATAAGGTTAATAAAAAAGCAAACAAAACATCCATATAAATTCTCCTGACATCAATTTATTCGTTTCGTAAATAATTTAGCATAAAATTTTTTCTCGTTCAACAGATTTACTTAATCAGGTGATATAATTATGTAGTATATTAAACATATCGAGGTGTGTATGAGTAATCTGATTGCTATAATAAAAGATTCTGATATCGGCTATGAAGATATCAAATTTAATAATCCACAAGTTCGCTACGCTTCCAGAGGAATAGTTTTTAATAAAGACAATAAGATTGCAATTTTTAATAAAGTTAATAAAAATGAGTTTAAGTTACCCGGTGGGGGAGTAGAAAAAGAAGAAACCTTTTCAGAAGCATTTATTAGAGAGGTTAGAGAAGAAACAGGATGCATTCTTGATAACATAAAAGAAATCGGATATGTTGAAGAATATAAATCACAAAGTAATTTCAAACAGATTAGCAAAGTATTTATCGGTGAATGCAGAAAACAAAACAATTTTCTTAACTTAACCGAAAAAGAAAAAGACGAAGGTGGAACACTACTTTGGATGGATATAGACGAAGCTTTAGAAACAATGAAAAATAGTTTTGATAACTTAATAGGAAGTAAATATGAAAATATTTATATTACAAAATTTATTGTGACTAGAGATATTAAAATTCTTGAATATTACAAAAATAATAAAAAAAGCATATAATCCAAAATCAGGATATATGCTTTTAATTTTTTATGTTTCTTATGGTTGCATAGCTCCAAATAGAACTAACCAAGCAAGTAGTGTTTTAGCAACAAGACTTAAAGTAATATAAACTCTTTCTCCATATAGGTAATTCTTCCATTTGCCAATACCTTTGTATTGAAGAATCATATTTACTGGGAAAGTATTGAAAGCTACGAAATATGTACCTACGATTGCCCATACAAACCATGGAACCATATCGTAATTACCATTGCCAACCATATAAAGAATGATTACAATCCAAGGAGCTAATCCAGCGATAGTACCAAATATGAATGCTCCCCATTTGATATCTTTCTTTTCTCTTCCTGAGTTAACTTGTTCCATCAATAAACCAAATAGGTTCATACTGGCATTAACAATGAAAATTAAAACTAAAGATCCAATGTCATAGATTCCAAATAATGTTGCTATCAAAACAATCATGATAGATGAACTTAGAGCGTACTCATACCATCTGAACTTGTTTATTCCTCTTTCTAAATCCCTGTTGTATATATCATTTGTTTTCTTTGGTAATGATATAATTGCATGAGCTAAAGCTGATAGAAGCAAGAATAAAGCGACCATGATGCCGAAAGGTAAGTCAAATAAATCCTTCATATCAACAACTAATGATTGGGTAGTGGAGTCGAATCTCAAGAAAATTTGAGTAATGGTTGGTTTGAATTCTGAAATTGTTTGAATTACTGATGATGATAAAATGATCATGAGGATACCTTGTACAAAGTGAATAGCACCCATAATTAAATTGAACTTCCTTAAACTTTGAAAACTTGTTTTTTCCGTTTTTAAATATCTCCTTTATTTATTCTAATTTAAATATATCATAAAATGACAATTTGTCAAAATGTTTGCACAAGAATAAAAAATATAAAAAATTAATAATAATATATTGACAATATAGTATGACATACAGTATAATAATATCGAGGTGATAAATATGAGTAAAGTTGACATTGAATCATTAAAGGTCGAACTCAGACGGGGGACACAAATAATGATGGTCTTGAGTCAACTTAATAACAAAGAATACGGATATTCTTTATTGGAAAAGTTGATAGATAAAGATCTCTCAATCGAAGCTGGAACATTGTATCCGCTAATGAGAAGACTTGAGAGTCAAGGATTATTAGAAAGCGAATGGGACACCACGAGTACAAGACCAAGAAAATATTATGAGATAAGTGATTTTGGAAAAGAAGTTTTAGATGAGTTATTAAAAGAGTGGGAAAAAATTAATGAAGAAATTATGAAAATAGTAGGTGAAACTAATGAGTAAATTGATTGATAAGTACATATATGACGTTACAAGAAGATTAAAAGAAGAAGAAAAAGAAGATGTAGGTAATGAGCTAAGAGCCAACATATTAGAAATGGTTGAGGATGAAAACAATGAAGAAGAGATCAAAAACGCTCTATATTCTTTAGGTTCACCTAGACAGATTGCTAACAGTTATAGAAACTATAAGGGATTGATTTCGCCGATGTGGATGGGTGATTATCTATACACATTAAAAATCGTTTTGATTATACTAGGAGCAATAGGTATTGTTTTTGGTTTCATAGAATCGATACAAAATATTGAATCAGAAGTTATCTTTGGAACAATTTTTGAAGTATTTTTCGAGACCTTAGGAAATACAATTAGCTCTTTATTAAGTGGTTTTGCAATAGTCACACTAATATTTATTGCGATTGATAGACATGGCGAAAAGAAGGATGAGTGGAAAATAGAAGACTTGCCTGAAATTCCAAAAAAGACCGATTTATCTATATCTAGAACTGGATCAATAGCTGGTTTAGTAGCGACTATTATATTTGGTTTCATATGGTTGTATGTTTTATATTACAGCAACTTATACTTAGGTTGGTTTGAAGTTGGTGGCGAATGGGTTATTGATCAAAGTATTTTTAACTTAGAGTATACAAGACTATTTGTAATAGTATTTGGAGTATCATTATTAATAGAAGCAATTGTGTATGCATTCAAGATAAAATATGCCCAATGGAATTATAATTTGTTAATCATGTATGTGATTTCTAAAATTTTCAGTGTGGTAGTAGTAGTTGTTTTCTTAACAGGAGATTTAATAAGCGTTGATTTCATTACAAGAGTTTCTACTGAGTTAACATTCACATATAGTGAAGTCGAAAACTTTATTAATATATTTTTAAGGACTATCGTTGGGATTGTCATAGTGGCTAATGTTATTGACCTAATTAGCTTGTACTTCAAGAAAATTAGATATCTAAAATAAACTAATATCAAGCAATTTTTGCTTGATATTTTTTTAAAAATAAATGCTAAATCATTTTATACTATCTCTTTGTGTGATAAAATATGTGCATAAAATTATTAACAAGAGGTGCACAATAATGGAATATCTAACAGGTCATGATTTATATCAAATGTTTAACTATGGAACTACTTTTGTTGTTAAGAAAAGAAAAAAACTCAATGATATAAATGTTTTTCCAGTTCCTGATGGAGATACTGGTAATAACTTAGTTTATACCATGCAAACAATCTCCAGAGAATCAAAACCACAAGAATCTTTCCAAGCTACTTTAGAATCGATTAGTGATTCAGCTCTAATTGGAGCTAGAGGTAATAGTGGAGTTATTTTCGCACAGTTCGTCAACGGTTTAAGAACAGCTTCTAAAGGTAAAGAGACTGTAAGTTTAGATGAATTTGCCGATATGGCTATGGAAAGCGTTGAACATACTTATTCTTCTTTAAGTAATCCGGTTGAAGGAACTATGATTACTGTTATTAAAGAGTGGGCTAAAGGGTTAAAAGAGACTTTATCAGCGGTTAAAAATATCAAAGATTTCTTTTTAGTGGCATACGCTATGGCAGAGCAGGCTTTGGAAAAAACAAAAGAGCAATTAGCGATATTAAAGAAAAATAATGTTGTTGATAGTGGCGCGATGGGGTTTGTGTTATTCCTAAAAGGCGTTAACAGTTATTTTAACAAAGAACAAATAGAAGAATCAGTCTATGAAGAAATCGAAATTGAAAACACTCATGATTTTCATGAAGAAGTAAGTTTTAGATATTGTACAGAAGGACTTGTTGAATATAAAGATCAAAAAGAAGAAGTGATTTTAGAGACTTTAAAACCTTACGGGGATAGTTTGATTGTAGTAATGGGTGCTAAAATGTTTAGAATTCATATTCATACTAATACTCCTGAATTGGTTTTCCAAGAGTTAAGAAATTTTGGAAAAGTAGTTAATCAAAAAGTCGATGATATGATTGGCGATATCAACATGAAACATACTGACAGTGATACTGTGATTGTTACTGACTCTATCGCTGATATCGATCAAAATTATTTAAAAGAAAATAATGTTGTTGTGATACCTTTAAATGTAAATGTTGAAGGAACTACTTACTTTGATAAGATAACCTTAAATAATGAAATATTATTTGATTTGATTGAAAATAGTTTAGAATATCCAACAACTGCAACTCCTACAATCAAATATATTAATGATTTGTTCTCAAAATTATTATTAAACTATAAGAATATCTTAGTGATTGCTGTATCAAGCAACTTAAGCGCAACATTTAATGTGATTAAAAAGGAAGTCGATCAATTAGTTGCTAAAGGCAAGAATATCAAGATTGTCGATACTCTTACTAACTCAGTTGCTCAAGGTCTTTTGGTAAAAAGAGCTGTTGAGTTATTGAAAGAAGGCAAGAAGATTGATGAAATCGAAGCAGTCCTAAACACAGAGAAAGAAAAGTCAGAAATCCTAGTTTGTTTAGAAACTTTTAAATACGCTATGATGAGCGGTAGATTGCCTAAGGCTGTTGGTAAGATTGGAATGTTCTTTGGAATCAGGCCGATTATGTCCATCGATGAGAAAGGCAAAGGAGCTGCGTTTGGTTTTGCTTTATCACAAAAAGGCATTACCAAGAAAATAGTAAAACATGTTAAAAAAGATTTAGAAACAAAAGGTATTGATAGATATGCCTTGATTCATTGCTTGAATCAAGATTTATTAGATGAATACAAAGTGCTTTTCACTGAAATTATCGGCAAAGAACCTGAATATATATCTGAAGTTTCCAGTGCAACTGCTATTCATAGTGGAAAAGGATCTGTTGCTATTGGTTATATCAAGAAATAAGGAGAAATGATTATGGGAATTGAATTAGCTGCTTTAGTTATATTTATTTACTTTTTAATCTTTTTTGTTGTCGCAACCATTATAAAAAACAATAGTATTGTCGATATTGGTTGGGGGTTAGGTTTTGTTGTAACTGCCTGGATTTTATTCTTTGTGAAAGCTGACTTTGGTATCGATAAGATTATCGTCAATGTTTTGGTTAGTTTATGGGGATTAAGGCTTTTTTACTATATTTTAAGAAGAAATATTTTTGCTGAAGAAGATTTTCGATATAAAAAATGGCGACAAGATTGGGGCAAATGGGTTGTTCCTAGAGCTTTCTTACAAGTTTTTATGCTCCAAGGACTATTTATGTTTGTAGTTGGTTTAGGAGTTTTCTGGATTAATGTAACCCCTGGACTTGACAGTGGTTTTAGTTGGTTTTTGGTGATTCTCGGGATTTTAGTTTGGTTGGTTGGATATTTCTTCGAAGTTGTTGGAGACCGCCAATTAAAAAAACATATAGCTAACAAAAATAAAACTCAAAAGTTAATGACTACTGGTTTGTGGAAATATACCAGACATCCGAACTACTTTGGTGAAGCAGTTATGTGGTGGGGACTATTCATTATAGTACTAGCAATGCCTACAAATTCTTTTTGGAAGTATCTGGCTATAATTAGTCCAATTGTTATAACTTACTTGTTAAGGTTTGTCAGTGGTGTTCCGATGTTGGAAAGAAAGATGAAAGAAGCCCCAGGCTGGGATGAATATGCAAACAAGACAAATGCATTTATTCCATGGTTTCCAAAAAAGTAAATGAGTAGATTATTAAAAATTTTAGAGTTTGAAAATAAGAATAACAAATGTCTTTATTTAATGACTAAAACTTTCCGTATAAGGAACAATTATTCTCTATATGAAGCTCATAGTTACTCAAAGAAGAACCAATTAAGTTTAGATATTTTTGTTGTAGAACCTTATGAAGAAAATGTTCGCAATCTCGACTTTTTCAATGAAAATACAATAGATTTGTTAGAAAAATTGAAGCTTTTTTCTGATAATGTAAAATTAATAAGAAGAGAAGACATTATAAAAGAATCGTTTAATGATTTAAAATCTATCTTCATTGATAAAGCATACTTAAGATTTGATTTAGATCTTTATAATTTTGTTAAGAAGGAAAGTTTAAGTAAAAAAATTAATCTATTTACAATCGAATCGAATGTTTTTGTTCCTGTATTAGTCGCTTCTGAAAAAGAAGAATACTCAGCTAAAACAATTAGAAATAAGATTAATTCAAAATTAAAGGATTACAGAACATCTGTTTTTGATAAAATGCCTATAATTTTAGGTGAAATTAAAGCTTTGGAATTCTTAAGAGTTTTTATTGACCAAAAGTTAAATAATTATCACCTTCATAATGACCCGTCTTTAAATTATACATCTCTACTTAGTCCCTATTTGAAGTATGGATTTATTTCTCCAGTGACTATTTACAATGAACTCGCTTTGATAAATGGCGAGAATAAAGAAGATTTTTTAGAAGAATTGATTGTAAGAAGAGAGTTGGCCTATAATTTTGTATATTATAATCCGACATATGATCAATTTGAGTATATGACTTATGATTGGGCTTATACAACCATGAAGAATCATATAAATGATAGAAGACAGTATATTTATAGTAAAGAAGACTACATTAATTTTAATACACATGACCCTTATTTTAATGCTGCGATGATAGAAATGATCTATACTGGCAAAATGCATTCATACATGAGAATGTATTGGTGTAAAAAAATAATCGAATGGTCTAGGAATTATAAAGATGCTTATGATATCGCTATTGAATTAAATAACTATTACTTTATTGACGGATTGACTCCTAATGGATATTGTGGAGTAGCATGGTGTTTTGGAAAACATGATCGTGCATGGACAGAAAGACCAATTTTCGGCAAACTTAGATATATGAATGATAATGGTTTAAAAAGAAAATTTGATATAGAAACATATGTCAAACAAATGAACGAAATTAGAAAGGGAGAAAGATTATGACTTTTTTTAAAATGTATATTATTGCTTTTGTAGTATTTTTAGCAGTTGATGCTTTATGGTTAGGTTTAGTAGCGCCAAAGTTTTATAAATCACAAATAGGACATTTAATGGCTGAAAGACCGAATTTTATTGCAGCTTTGGTTTTTTATTTGCTATTTATCGTTGGTTTGGTTTTCTTCTTGAAATCAGGAATTGAAGCTAAAGATTTGGGTAAAGTGGTATTAACTGGAGCAATATTCGGTTTTATGACTTACGCCACTTATGATTTAACAAACCTAGCTACTTTAAAAGATTGGCCGATTACTGTTACGATCGTTGATTTGATTTGGGGTACTTTTTTATCAACAACAATAAGTTTATTAACTTATTTAATCTACCATTGGATTTGGTAATTATTAATGAAGTTGTATAATTTGATTCTGGTTTTAAATAAGGATGAATCGAAAGTTCTAATGTGTCATAGATCTAAAAATCCTTATATCGGTAAATACAATCTTGTCGGTGGAAAAATCGAAAAGGATGAAGACTACATTCAAAGTGCATACCGAGAACTTTTTGAAGAAACTGGAATTACTGATAAACAGATTAAGTTATCTACTTTTATGGATTTCGTCTGGCATCCTATTGATATGAAAATGATTGTGTTCATCGGTAAACTGAAAGAAAATGTTAGTTTGGTGGAAGAGGCGCATAAGCTTTACTGGATAGATATTAATGAAAACTTTTATGATACAGATAAATTTGCCGGTGAGGGGAATATTGGTCATATGATAGAGATTTACAAATTGCATCGCAATAAGATATTTGAAGATTAGAATCGATAAGATTTTAATCTTTTTTTTCGGCCAAGTTCTCATTTACTAAAGTGTCGATTTATAGTATAATTATTAAGGAAAGAAAGGGTTTTCATAAGAAGAAAATGCAAAGGAGAGTGTCGATGAAAAATTATTCTTTACCTCCATTTAGAATCAAAATGGTGGAACCGATAAAACTTATTTCAAAAGAAGAAAGGATCAAAAAATTAGAACAAGCAGGTTTTAATCCTTTTCGATTAAAATCAGAAGATGTTTTTATTGATCTTTTAACCGACTCCGGCACAGGAGCTATGTCTCATTTTCAGTGGGGAGCATTGATGATGGGGGATGAAGCTTACGCCGGTTCTAGAAGTTTTTATAGACTTGAAGAAACAGTAAAAGAAATAACAGGCTATAAGTATGTTATTCCAGCCCATCAAGGAAGAGGCGCTGAACAAGTCGCATTACCAAATCTAATAAAAAGAGAAGGGATGTATGTTATATCAAACATCCACTTTGATACTACTAGAGCTCATGTTGAGTTAGCTGGTGGTAGAGCGATTGATTGTGTTTGCAAGGAATGTTTCGATCTTGAATTAGATTATCCGTTTAAGGGTAATTTTGATATCTTAAAGCTTAAAGAAATTATTAAAGAGAAGAAAAAAGAGAACATAGCTGCAATTATAATGACAATAACTAATAATTCAGCTGGCGGACAACCTGTATCTTTAGAAAATATGCGTGAAGTAAACAAGATTGCTAGAGATAATAACATACCTATAGTAATTGATGGCGCAAGATACGCAGAAAATGCATATTTTATTAAGTTAAGAGAAAAAGGTTATGAAAATAAGGCTGTTAAAGATATAGCTAGAGAGCAATTTGATTTAGCCGATATGTTCTTGATGAGCAGTAAAAAAGACGGGCTTGTTAATATTGGTGGGTTAATCGCAATAAAAGACAATGAAGAGTTATTTAGAGCTTGCCAAGTTAGAGTTATACCTATGGAAGGCTTTCCTACTTATGGAGGATTATCCGGAAGAGATATGGATGCTTTAGCTGTAGGTTTAAAAGAGGCTTTGGAAGAAGATTACTTACAATATCGTCTAGATGAGATCAGATATTTAGGAGATAAATTAAGAGCGGGAGGAGTGCCGATTCAGTATCCTACTGGAGGGCATGCGGTATTCGTTGATTGTGGTGCTATTTGTCCGCAAATACCGTTTAATCAATTTCCAGCTCAGGTTATATGTAATGAGTTATACTTAGAAGGCGGAATTCGAGCAGTCGAAATTGGGTCGTTATTATTAGGGAGAGACCCAGACACACATGAAAACCTAAAAGCAGATAAAGAGTTTTTAAGACTAACAATACCTAGAAGAACCTACACGTTAGAACACCTTAATTATGTAGCTGAATGTTTGATTGAAGTTAGTAAAAGAGGGCCAAAACTAAAAGGATTAGAGTTTGTTTATGAGTCGCCTATCCTAAGGCATTTTACAGCTGAATTTAAACCGATTAAGTAAAGAGAGGAATTTTATGAGTTTATTAAATGTGAAATCTGAAATCAAAGAATTAAAGAAAGTACTTTTACATAGACCGGGAAGAGAACTCGAAAACCTAACGCCAAAGTGGCTAAGCCAACTTTTATTTGACGATATACCATGGTTAGATTTAGCTCAAAAAGAGCATGATGCTTTTGCGGATATTTTTAGAGCAAATGGTGTTGAGGTATTGTATTTGGTTGATCTGGTAGCTGAAGCATTGGATACTTCAGATGAAGTGAAAAATCAATTTATTAATCAATTCATTGAAGAAGCTTCAATCACTAGCGATACATTAAAACTTTTAATTTTCGATTATTTAAAATCAATGAAGATTACCAAAGATATGGTGAGTACAACAATGTCTGGAATTAGAAAAGATGAGGTTCCTAATTTTACCAAAAGAACTTTATCCGACTATATTCGTGATTATCCGTTTGTTACAGATCCAATGCCAAACTTATATTTTACAAGAGATCCTTTTACAGTAATTGCAAATGGTGTTTCGATATCTAAAATGTTTTCTGTAACAAGATCAAGAGAAACAATATATGGGGAGTACATTTTTAAATATCATCCTATCTATGGTAATAAAGAAATCCCTCATTACTATAACAGACAAATGGTTCCAACTTTGGAAGGTGGAGACGTTTTGGTTTTATCTGATAAAATACTAGCGGTAGGAGTTTCAGAAAGAACTCATCCAGCCGCTATAGAAAGACTAGCGAAGAATCTCTTTTACTATAAAAAAACTGATTTTGAAATAGTCTTAGCTTTTGATATTCCTAAAAGTAGGGCGTTTATGCATTTGGATACAGTATTCACTCAAGTGGATTATGATAAATTCTTGATTCACCAAGAATTAAGACATGAAATCAAAGCTTATGAAGTAACAAGATCAAAAACGCAGAAAGAAAAGTTGGACGTTCTTCCGATTGAAGGAAAACTGGATGATATTTTATCAAAGTACTTAGAAAGAAAAATTACTCTTATTCCTTGTGGTGGCGAAGATGATCCTGTGGCTAGTGACCGTGAACAATGGAATGATGGCGCTAATACAATAGTTATAAGACCGGGAGAAGTAATTGTATATGAAAGAAATCATATAACAAACAACCTTTTGGAAAAACACGGAATCAAGATTCATAAAATGCCTTCCAGCGAATTGTCTAGAGGTAGAGGCGGCCCTAGATGCATGTCCATGCCTTTTATTAGAGAATAGTTGACAAAAGATTTTCAAGTGGTATAATAAAACTGTAGTTATTGACATATGTCAAAAAAACGGAGGTGTTATTATGCCGAGAAGAGATGGTACTGGACCTAATGGTTATGGACCTTTAACAGGAAGAAGAATGGGTAATTGTAGCCGTAGGAGTGGTTATGGTATTGGTTATGGCAGAGGTATGCAATACTATTCTGATACTAAACAAGATCTTATTAAGGAAAAAGAACTATTAGAGCAAAGACTTAAAGATATCGACAAAATAATAGAAGAAAAATAATGAGTAATAAGCGACCTAGGTCGCTTATTACAGTTTAAGGAGATGAATTTATATGATTATTGTATTACCAGCAAAAACAAGTGGTGAAAAGTCTTTTATTTCTGAGAATTTTGGAAGAGCAAATTACTTTTATGTTTATGACACTGAAAAAGAAGTGGGAGAAACATACATTAATGAATATTTAGATAGTCCTCATGGAGTAGGAATTAAAAGTGCTGAGTTTGTATTGAAGCATAAGACGGATGTTATTATCGCTCCTAGAGTTGGTGAAAAATCTATGGAATTACTTCAAGGAAAAGTTAAAGTATACTTATCTACTGACTCAATCATTAAAGATAATATTAAAGATTTCCTTGAAGGAAAGCTAAAGGAGTTAATTTAATCTTGAGAATTGCAGTTTTAAGTGGAAAAGGCGGGACTGGAAAAACATTTGTTTCAACAAATCTTGCTTATGTTATTAATAATGCAGCCTATTTGGATTGTGATGTTGAAGAACCTAATGGCGATCTTTACTTTAAGGGAGAAGAGCAAATTGAAACAGTTGAGGTAGAGGTCCCTGTAATTAATCATGATGTATGTACCTTATGCGGTAAATGTTCCGATTTTTGTAAGTTTAATGCTCTAGCAATAATTATTAATAAAGTAAGGGTTTTTTCACAATTATGTCACTCATGTGGTGGTTGTAGTATGGTGTGTCCGGTAGGAGCCATTACCGAAAAAAAGAAACCAATTGGTGTTATTAAGCAAAAGATTTTTGAAGGACACCATATTATCAGCGGTGAAATGAATATCAAAGAAGAAACCGGAGTTAAGATTATTGATGAAATTATCAATCTTTCTAAAGATATCGTAGAAGATGTAGTAATAGATTGTCCGCCGGGGAATGGGTGTAGTGTTATGGCGAGTATTAAGGATGCCGATTATTGTTTGTTGGTTGCTGAACCGACTATTTTCGGTTTGCATAATCTGAAGATGGTTTATGAGCTAACTAAAGTGTTTGAAAAAAAGTCAGGAATTTTAATAAACAAAGCTAATAGTTATAAGATTATCAATGATTTTGCTGAAGAAAAAAACATTGAAGTGGTAATGGAGATTCCCTTTGATAAAGAAATAGGACTCTTAAACTCAAACGGAAAAATTGCTAGTAAAGTATCGAAATTTAAACTGTATTTTGAAGAACTGGCAAAGAAAATTATGGTGAATTAACGTGAAGAAATTATTGATATTAAGTGGTAAAGGCGGTACGGGAAAAACTACTTTTGCCAGTAATTTTATTCATATTTCTAAAGCGAGAGTATTTGCAGATTGTGATGTTGAAGCTCCGAATTTGCATTTGGCGTCAGATGTAAAAAATATAAAAAAGCGCGAAAACTACTATGGTTTGGATAAATCTATCATCAATCAGGATGATTGCATTAAATGTGGAGTATGTAAAGATTCGTGCAGATTTAATGCTATTAGTTATGAAGATGGGAGATATGAAATAAGTCACCATTTGTGTGAAGGTTGTGGGGTTTGTAATTATCTATGTCCACAGGGCGCTATACATTTCATTAAATCAATTGATGGCGAAATCTTTCTCTATGAGGAAGATAAAGTATTTGCCACTGCTGAACTAAATATGGGTAGTGGGAACTCAGGTTTACTGGTTACTAAAGTTAAAAAGAATATCCAAAACTATATAAAAGAAGATGACCTTGTAATCATAGATGGGCCACCGGGAATAGGCTGTCCTGTAATTGCGTCAATGTCTGGAGTAGATTTAATTCTCTTGGTTGCTGAACCTTCTGTTTCTGGAATATCCGATTTAAAACGGATTATTAAAACAGCTGATAGTTTTCATCTTCCTATAGCTATATGTGTTAATAAATCTGATTTAAACTCTAAGTTAACAAAGGAGATTATTAACTTTACAAAACAAAACAACTACAACTTCGTTGGAAAAGTAGGATACCATAAAGAAATAATCGATAGCATTAACAACGGTCAATTTCTTGATATAAGCACTAAAGCCTATCATGAAATAGAGGCTGTATACAATAAAACTATCAAGATCCTTTCGTAAGCATTTGAGTACTAGGAATGGTTTTAACTATGATATAATTATTACAGTAATATGAGGTGATAATTATGTTTGCGATAATATTGAGCATGCAAAAAGAGAAGAAATATATAATCCAAGGTTTAATTGTGTTTATAGTTTTTATGGTATTATATACTCTACTCGATTTCTTAAATATAGGTTATGACGGAATGCTTGAAGAATACGGAATTCTATTGGTTATCGGAAATATCTTGTTAAACATAACTATGGCATTTGTCAGCGCTTTTATGTGGAATGTTTCTACAGGGTTAGTAAAACTAACTGGTAAAGAAGGAAAAGGATCATTTGTTTCAAGCTTTGCTGTAATTTTTGGAATGTTGACTTATGGTTGTACTCCATGTGTTATCGCTTTATTTTCTACAATAGGAATTACATTTGCTGTTGCAGTATTACCTTTAGCAGGATTACCTTATAAATTACTCGCTTTGGTACTGCTTATTATTGGATTTTTCTGGTTAAAGTACGAAGCAAATCATGTTAAATGTAAAGTTAAAAAGTAAAACCCAAATTCTTGGGTTTTTTCTTTTGACATTGAAATATATGTTTGATAATGATATTATTTAGTTAATAAAAAAACATGAAGGTAGTGATAATTTTGGTAATACTAGAAGTTAAGGGTTTAAATAAATATTATCTCCAAGGACAAAATAAACATCATATTTTAAAAGACATTACTATGAATGTAAATGAAGGTGATTTTTTAGGTATAATCGGCCCATCAGGTTCAGGAAAAACTACACTGCTATATTGTTTAAGTTCTTTGGAAACGATAGATAGTGGTGAAATTACTCTAGACAGCCAAAACATAAACAATTTAAGCGATGATTTAGTATCGGAACTAAGGCAAAATCATCTTGGGTTTATTTTCCAGTTTTATAATTTGGTTCCCAATTTAACAGCATATGAGAATGTCCTGCTCGCAAATGTGATAGCAGGTAGGAATGATGAAAACAAGATTAATGAACTATTGGATTTAGTCGGTATGAGTGAGTATAGAGATTATTATCCGAACGAGTTGTCTGGAGGCATGCAACAAAGAATCGCAATAGCAAGAGCACTCGTAAATAATCCTAGAATTCTTTTCGCAGATGAACCGACAGGAAACCTTGATCAAAAAAAGGGAAAAGAGATAATGGACCTTTTAGAGAAGCTAAATAAGGATTCAAACTTAACAATAGTTTTGGTAACGCATAATGAAGATTATTTAAAGTATTGCAATAGAACTATAAATTTGATTGATGGTGAGTTTATTGACAACAAATAAGTTTAGTTTTTTAATCGCAAAGAGAAATGCCTTGCACAATAAAAAAACCACTGCAGTGATAATTATTACATTATCACTTATTTTTGCGATTTTTATTCTAATGATGGGCATTAAAGATATATACAAAACCATTTTTGTTGGCGATGCTCAAAATGCTTATCCAAATATAGATATTGTAATTAGCTATGATGAATATTCGGAATCCAGATTTATAAACAAAAGAGATCTTACTGATGATTATGAAGATATCAATTATGCTTTATCTTTCTTTAATATTCAAGTGTTGACCGAAAAAGATGATCAAGTCTTCTACTCGCAATTGCTGTCATCACTTCCTCATGAATTTGAAATATTAATTGATAAAGAAATCTCAATCAGAGCTGATGAAGCTATTATATCTAAAAGCTTAGCAGAAGAAAGAAATCTCAATGTTGGCGATGGCTTTAGTTTTTATGTCCTAGATGATTTATATGAGTATAAGGTAACAGAAATAATCGAAGATTCTGGCTTGTTTAGCGGTAGAGCTTTCTTTGTAGACAAATCTGTCTTAATGGAAAAAATATATGGGGTAAGCTATCTCAATAATTTCGGAAATGCAGTCTATATTAATACAGAGAATATAGAAACGGTATATAACAAATTAAGAATCGATGATAATTATCAGGATTATGGTATAAGATTGGTTGTAGACGAAAACCAAATCAATAGTTTAATTAATGAATATATATCAATAATCTCTTTAGCAGGGATTTTGGTTCTATTATCATTGATAATAGTTTTGAATTCCTTGTTTCTAATTGTTCTTAAAGATATTTTCCAAGAAGTTGGAGTTTTTGAAACATTAGGCGACAGGAAAAAAATGGGTTACAGAGTCTGTTTTTTTCAGTGGCTTATTTCAATTATAATAAGTTTTTTAATTGGATTAATCTTAGCTCATGTAGTGGTATATATAGGTAGTAAGGTCTATGGAGTTGATGAATTTGTTTTGATTAATCCGCTAATCGTTTTAGTCAGCTTATTGATTATAATTTGCTTTATTACGATCAAAAACTTTTATTTAATGAGAAAGTATTATCTAAGGAACTCAATAGAAAAAATCCGTGATAAACGTTATGTTTTAGCCAAATATAATCGTTATCTAATCATATTAATAACAGTAGTTTTTATCACTATATTTATTTTCAAACCTTTTTCAATTGAATATAATTCGCTTATTATCGTGCTTTCATCAATATATCTGAGTTTAATGGCTGTAATCCTTATAGCACAAAAGATTTCAAACCTTTTATCCAACAAAAAATCTTTGTTTTCACTATTTAACGCCAAACATATCGAACATAATAAGAATATTCATCAGTCACTATCGGTAATCTTTGTGGCTTTAATTGTAATAGTTGTCATGTTAACTGTTAGATTCTTTATCGATAATCAAATCAAAGAAGTCAAAGAAGCTAATGATTTTGATATCGTAATGACTAACATCCATAATTATGAGGATAGCTTAATTGATGAAATCAAGGAATATGATACAACTGAAGTCGATCCATCATTCATTCACGAGAAAGTTTTGGTCCAATACGGAGAAACTGATAGTTTTTTGATTAAAATGGTTGTTTCTGTAAATATTGATAAATTTGACACTTATTTTAATTATATTCTCGATGATGTAGATCAAATTTTCATTGACAACACTTTACCTTATATTCTGCTTCCGCAATCATTTGAAATGGTATATGGTATGAAAAAAGGAGATACATTAAAGCTTGATTTATCAGCTGATTTAAGAGACTTCGAATTTGTAGTTGCCGGATTTATCAGAACTGAATTCGATCAGTTCGCATACACAAGCTTAGTGGATAAGATTAGTGAATTGGATTTGAGATATAATTCGATTATGATAAACTCCGATAATCCAGAAGCATTATTTGAAGATTTAATCAAAGATTATGGAAGTAAAATGTATTATATGATTGATGCAAGAGCAACACTGGATGAGCAAATAAGCATTTCTAAGAATGTACTAGCTTTGTTTACCGTAATCACAGTTTTCGTTGTTTTAAGTTTTATGTTCGTGGTATTTAATAATACTTATTTGAAGTTCTTCTCCTTAAAGAATGATTATTCTAAAGTAAAAGTGTTAGGAACTGCAAATAAATTTATTTATAAGAATTTGTTCAAAGAACTTTCAATATTAATGATAAGCTTGGTTTTGGTAGGTATAATCGAGATTTTTATACTGTCAGGATACTTAAGATTTTTATTGTTGTTTTTTGATTATTATAAAAACATGACTCTTAATTATTTCGCGCTATTATTGGGATACTCAATTGTATTTTTCAGTTTGTTTTTAAGTTATGTTTACTACTATAGTTTTGTTGCAAAAATAAACATTTCCGAGGAAATAAGAGTTTTATAGTGTTTTATTTTAAAATAAAAAACCTTTAAATATAGACAAATTTGTCTATATTTTTCATTATTTCTTAAATCTCATTTGTATTGTACACAATTATCTATTATAATATATATACAAATATATGATTTGCACAACGCGAATTATTATATCCAATAAGGGGAGGAAAAGAATGAAAAAATTATTTTTAGTATTTATCATGCTGTTTTCTGTGTTGGGAATTGCTGCTTGTGGTGGTAATCCTTCTCAAATCGAAATTAGCTATGATGAACAAATTGCATTTCCAACCAATTTAGCTATAGACGGAAAAACTTTAAGTTGGGACGCTGTAGAAAATGCGGCTGGATATTATGTATACGCTGATGGTGAAGAAGTTAAAGAAGTTAAAACAAATTCTTATGATTTCTCAAGTTTAGATGGAACAAGAATTATTTTTACTGTTGTAACTAAAGCTCCAAAAGGTATGCAAGACTCTGCTCAAAGTGCATCAGTTGCTTATGTAGAAAATAAAGAAGAAGAAGTAACTGCTATGCAACTAGTTTTAAGTGAAAACTTACCGATGGAGTTGGATCCTGGATTTGCTGAAGAATTAGTAAACAAAGGTATGTTAGCGACTGAGTTTGAAGATATGATGGATGCTTTCATGGAATTTGTTGAAGACATGGATGATGTTGACAACATGAATGAAGGATTCGCAGCTATCGACACAATGATGGAAAGCGTTGAAAATCCTGAAGCTATCATTTCTGCAGTTGTTAAATACTTACTTCCTGATTTGCTAGCTGAACAAATCGAAATGTTAGAAGACGATCAAGCTTGGTATCAAGCTGAAATCAATGCTAACAGAGATTATTGGGGTTACTATCAAGAACGTGTTGATGAAATTGATGACGAAATTGCTGCTTTAGAAGAGTTGCAAGACATGTTAGAAGATTCTTCTGACGAAGTAGTTAAAACAGTATTGTTTGTTATTGATTACATCATGAGTATTGAAGAATTGATTACAGAAGACCTAATCACTAAGATTCAAAACTTAAGTGAAACTGAAGGTCCAGAAGACTTAAATGTTGCGGAATTAGTTTTAGTTAAAGATGAAATCGTAAATATTTTAAGAACTACTATGCCAGAATCTACAGATGTAATACTTGCTATCAATACATTGTATTCTATGACTGCAATCTTAGAAGAAATGCAAGAAGTACAATTTGGTGAAATGGGAAGCCCAGAAAAAATGGCCGGAACAATGTTATTGTCATTTGAAGCTTTCATTAATTATGTTGATAACTTTGATCAAGCATTCTTCACAGAATTGAAAACAATTTTAACAAGTGATGATCACGAATACACTCAACAAGCAAAAGTTGTAACTTTAGTAATTGAGTATTTCGATAATTATCTTGAAGAAAATGAAGATTTATTAGATGAAATCGACAATATTTATACTGAAGAAGAAAAAGAAGCGATGTTTAATGATTATCTAGAAACTGTAGAAGATGCAATTTCAGAAGAAGGTTTAGCACTTGATTTATCATTTATTAATTATGATCAATTAATGGCTGTTAATGCAATCTTTGATGAAGCATTCAACGAATTGCTAGATGCATTTGTCGCATCTGATGGAGCATTATTGTTATTAATCGCTGAAATGGAAGAATATGATTACGAGTTCTATTCACAAGATTGGGAAGATATGGATTGGAATGAACATGATTATTATTCAACAATCTATCAATTCAAAATTATGAATGAAGTTGTTACATTATTGAACGCTGTTGTTAGCGAAAGAACTCAAGAAGATTTTGAAACTGTAAGAGGATTAATCATTGATTATGTTGGCTTTATGGTTCCTTTGATGATGGGTAATATGATGGATGTTATGAGTACAGAAACTACTATGGATTTCACATCAATTATAACTGACATTGAAACATTCATGGAAAATACTACAGAAGATCAATATGGTTTAATTCAAAACATTTTCGCTTATCTTGATGAAGAAGACGTATTCTTAGATTATGCTAATGCATATGAAACTCTATATGAAGATAACTTTGATGATATCCATAATGAAGACAATGACTATTTCTTATTTGCATTCTTAATGGATGTATATGACGGTTTAGTTGATAATGAAACTCGTGGATATCTAGACGGAATTATCGATGCAGTTATCGTTTTATTAGAAAACGAAATGCTTGCTGATGTTGGTCTTGAAGCTTATCCTGATCTTGTAAGTGAAGTTTTAGATTATCTTGATACTGTTTCTGGAGAAGTTGCTGGTTTTGATTATACTGACTTAACTACAGCGAACAAAACAAGAATCGATGAAATAATGGATGAATTACAAGACATTATGTGGGATAAATAAGATAAGATTTAAATGATTAAAGCAAACAGAAACTCCTAATTAGAGTTTCTGTTTTTTTTGTTTAAAACGTCGATATATTAAATGGACAAAATATGATATAATTTTTGATAAAGGTTGTGATAAGTATGAGTTTAAAAAATAAGGTAATGAATAGTATAGTAAACATCTATTTAAATAGAAAGTTTAATTTGCAGGCTAGTTTCAATGATTTTGATCCAAACAGGAATAGTCCTTATATTTTACTATCTAATAACCCTTCTTTATTAGACGGTCTTTTAATCTCTAAATTTCTAAAAACTAAACCGGTAATGGTTTTGAATGAACTTCAAAAAACAAGTAAAAGAAATAATTATTTCCTGTCAAAACATGAAAATCACATATTTAAAAATCATTCAGGTTATGATGTTTCCTTAATTAAGGAAATTCATACATTGCTATCGGAAAAACCAGTTTTGATTTTTCCTGAGAAGCAAACCAGTTTTTTTGGTAACGAAAGTCAAATATCCGAATCAATAGCTAAGCTGATTAAAAAAGAAAGAAAAGATGTAGTTATTTGTAAAGTAAATGGAGCGTACTTGTCCAATCCAAGATGGGGATTAAAGAATAGCAAAAAAGGGTTGGTTGAATTAAGCTTCACAACGATCTATAAAGAAAACCAAATCGATAGTATTGAAGTTAATGAAATTATCGATACACTAAGAAATCAACTGAAGTATAATGATTTTGAATGGAATAGAGAATTTAAAAACTTTTATTATCCTAAGAATAGAGCATTAGGTTTAGAAGGTTACTTATATATCTGTCCAAGATGTTTGAAAAGCCAGACTTTATCTACTAAAAAGAATGATATTTATTGTTCTGAATGCGGTCATATTGCTTCTTTCGATGATTTTTCACTAATCAACGGGTTAGATTTTGATGACTTAGTTTCTTGGGATATACTTCAAAAAAATGAGTTAGCTAGACTTGCTAATGAAGTTGTATATTCTTCAGGTTCAATGTTTTCCGTTGATCTAAAAACGATGGAATTATATCCTCTGGGATATGCAGATTTGGAAATCATGAAGGGTCAATTATTTGTCTTGAATAAAATGAAGGAGTATATGTTTGAAATTGAGAAAATTAAAGATTTAAAGTTTGTTAGAAGAAATGAATTATTTTTCAAATATGGAAAGAAATCTT
>Ga0265295_1003168_pt1 | contig 24506 bp, 18 predicted proteins | sample Munlansysbiofilm_FD_192503 | JGI IMG/M metagenome (GOLD analysis project Ga0265295, IMG submission 192503) | Leachate microbial communities from a municipal landfill in Southern Ontario, Canada - Methane capture system biofilm | ecosystem: Engineered > Solid waste > Landfill > Unclassified ... | reverse complement strand
AAGGCAGACCCGTTCAACAAACGCTGATTAAACCAAGCCCGCCCGCGGCTGAATCACAATCGCCGAAACAAACCGTTTTTAATGATGATAACTATCAACCTAAAGGCTTGGTGAATTCAATCACACCACCGCCTAGCCGTTATTACAAGGCTGAGTCAGCACGTTCAAATGCTCAGGATCGAGCAGTCTCGCGTTCATTTAATGCGCCGATAACGACGCGAACAATTCCTTGGCAATGGAAAAGTGTAAAGACGCATAGAAGTGGCATATTTACTTATACGCAAACCCACAGTGGCATTGATACGATACGTGTTTGCGCGAACTATCAAACAGGTTCGTTTATATATCGAGATTGTCGTAAAGCGGCTAAAAGATACTTTCAAGAAGTCTGTTCTAATGATTTTAGAGCGGCTTGTGGTGCTGCAGATATGATTCCATAACAACTGTGGAGTGGTCTCAGCTGTAACGGGTTGGCTCAGGTGATTATTCCTGTCACTTTGATCATGCAGAGCGCGGGTGCATTGCACACGCCGCGCTTGCAGACGTTTAGATAATCTCGCGCTCGCGCAGCAATTGCAGAACTTGCTGTACGCCTTCGTCAACGCTGCTGTTTTGTGTGTTGATAATTAAATCAGCGTCCTGCGGCACATCGTAGGGGAAGGACTCACCAGGAATATTGTCTTCGCCAGCGGCATACAGACCTTGTGGGTCGCGCTCTTGGCAGACTTGCGGTGACGCTTGCACATACACGGTGATTAAACGCTCTTTACCGATAGAGGCTTTCGCTTGCTCACGGCCTTCAGCATCAGGGGCAACAAAAGCAGCCAGAGTGATTAAGCCTGCTTCGTTAAACTGACGCGCCACTTGCGCGGCCCGGCGCCAGTTTTCACTGCGGCCAACACGATCCAAAGGCAAACCTTTGTTGATGTCATGGCGCAGATTTTGACCATCCAAAACATACACCGCACGACCGGTATCAAACAGTTTGCGTTCGACCGCGTAGGCAAGGGTGCTTTTACCTGCGCCGGATAAACCACTGAACAATACGGTGACCGGTTGCTGACCAAGACGTAACGTGCGTTCATCACGACTTACACGATTTTTCGCAACACTGCGAGTCGGGCAAGGTATGTTATTGGGGGCGATAATCATCCCTGCACCAACGGTAAGGTTGCTCAGGCGGTCAATCACAATAAAAGCACCAGTGGTGCGGTTGGCGTTGTAATCATCCAGTGCCAACGGTGCATCGAGACTGATCTTAACGCGACCGATTTCATTGAGTTGTAAGCTGCTCACTGCATTTTGCGCGAGCGTGTTGACGTCAATACGGTGTTCAATCGCTGAGATATTACCCGGAATATAACTGGTGGCACGCTTAAAGTCGTAGCGTTTACCTGGCAGTAGCGGCTCTCCACCCATCCATACCAGCATGGCTTCGAAATGATCGCTGCTGCGTACAGTGTCTTGCGCGCTGACGATTAAGTCACCACGGGAAATATCAATTTCATCTTCTAAGGTCAGAGTGATGGCTTGGCCGGCAATTGCTTGCTCCAGCTCACCATCAAAGGTCACGATAGATTTAATCTGACTGCTTTTACCGGATGGCAGTACAGTAATCGCATCGCCTTTACGCAGTGAGCCAGACGCTAAGGTGCCAGCAAAACCACGGAAATTCAGATTCGGACGATTGACATATTGCACCGGGAAACGCATCGGGCGGTCATTCAGATCACCGCTGACATCGACGCTTTCCAAAATCTCCATCAAGGTTTGTCCAGCGTACCAATTGGTGTGTTCGCTGCGATTGACCACGTTGTCGCCTTTCAGTGCCGACATTGGCACAAAATACAGCGACGAGGTATCTAGGTTGATTTGTTTAGCGAAGGCTAAGTAGTCGTCCTTTATCTCGTTATAGACCTGTTCATCATAGCCTTTGATGTCCATCTTATTGATGGCAACCACTAAATGACGAATGCCCAACAGCGAAGTAATATAACTGTGGCGGCGGGTTTGTTCTTCGACACCGTGACGGGCATCGACCAAAATAATCGCCAGATCACAGGTCGAGGCGCCAGTGGCCATGTTGCGGGTGTACTGCTCGTGGCCTGGGGTGTCGGCAATGATAAATTTGCGTTTAGTGGTGCTGAAATAACGGTACGCCACATCAATGGTGATGCCTTGCTCGCGCTCAGCTTGCAGGCCGTCGACCAGCAACGCTAAATCAATATCATCACCGGTGGTGCCAACTTTTTTCGAGTCGCGGGTGATGGTTTCCAAATGGTCTTCGTAGATCATTTTTGAATCGTGCAGCAGACGACCGATTAAGGTGCTCTTGCCGTCGTCGACGTTACCGCACGTTAAGAAACGTAGCAGTTCTTTGCGTTCGTGCTGGGCCAGATAGGCAAGGATATCCTGGCTGATTAGTTCAGATTGATGACTCATGATGCGGATTCCTTAAAAGTAGCCTTGACGTTTCTTTTCTTCCATTGAGCCTGCACCATCGTGATCGATGACGCGGCCTTGGCGTTCTGAAGTGCGGGTGAGCAGCATCTCTTGGATGATCTCTGGCAGCGTGGTCGCTGTGGATTCCACCGCGCCGGTCAGTGGGTAGCAACCGAGCGTACGAAAGCGCACCATTTTCTTCTGAATGCGCGACTTTTCTTCATCGCTGAGGTGCTCAAGAATGCGCTCATCGTCAATCATAATCAGCGTGCCATCGCGCTCAATCACATCACGTTCAGCTGCCAAGTACAGCGGCACAATCGGAATGCCTTCGAGATAGATGTATTGCCAAATATCCAGCTCAGTCCAGTTCGACAGCGGGAACACGCGGATCGATTCACCTTTGTTCACTTTGCCGTTGTAGATATTCCACAGTTCTGGACGCTGGTTTTTTGGATCCCAGCGGTGTTTGCTGTCGCGGAAAGAGTACACACGCTCTTTAGCGCGAGATTTTTCTTCATCACGACGTGCACCACCAAATGCAGCATCAAAACCGTATTGATCGAGCGCCTGTTTGAGGCCTTCGGTTTTCATGATATCAGTGTGTTTGGCGCTGCCGTGGGTGAACGGATTGATGTTCTGTGCGATACCGTCAGGGTTGGTGTGGGTGATCAGATTTAGTTCAAGATCAGCGACCATTTTGTCACGGAAGCTGTACATTTCTTGGAACTTCCAACGGGTATCCACGTGCATTACTGGAAAGGGCAGTTTGCCTGGATAGAAGGCTTTGCGCGCTAAGTGCAGCATGACTGCGGAATCTTTACCGATGGAGTAGAGCATGACGGGGTTGTCGAACTCGGCGGCCACTTCGCGAATGATGTGGATGCTTTCGGCTTCGAGTTGCTTAAGATGGGTTAATTTATCGGCCATGCTGTGCTCACTTTGCTAGATATTGCGCCTGATTTGGCTTTGATTGTTCTAAATGGGTATGGAATAAGATGAGGAACACTTTAGCATGGCATGTTAGTTCTAATGAAATGCTTATTAAGAACTAAAAAGAATAGATATATATATGGAGTGGTCAGGCTATCCTGTCATTGGTCTGAGAGTACTTTGAATACGCGTTGGCTGAGATATTTACAATGCTCTTGCCGCCGAGGCTTGATTTGGCCTAGAGGCTACAGGCTGGCTTTTATTTGGAATAAATTCGCTCTCACAGAGTCTTGCATGTTGGGTTGTGCAATATTTGAGGTCGAAACAGGAGGGTGATGTGGTATAGGAATTTCTTTCAGATGTTAATGATAATTGATATCCGTTGATATCAATTATCATTAATGGAATAATGCGCGCCTTTATTTTGCTCGAACTAGGGGTGCTTTGTGCTTAAGCGTCAGAAACGGCTGGCTGTTGGAACTTACTTAGTTGGAGTTATGAGTCTGGCACAGGCTCATGCGCAGCCAGCTGAGATTAACTTGCCAGCTTTGTCATTGTCGCAAGCAGTGCAACAGCTCACGAGTAACGCTGGTATTAAAGTCGAGGGGCTTGAGCATTTATCCTCGCAAAAAATGTCTGAACTCAATGGTGATTTGAACAGCTTATTGCATCGATTGCTGAACAGTGCGCAGGTTGAGTGGTCGCTGCAGGGTAAGCGTTTAGTCATTCTTCCTAAATCAGCGGGCACGGCTAACACGATGAGCCTGCCCATTTCTGTCGTGGTGGCTGATCGCGCATCCAGTATGGGTAAAATGAAATTTGATCGTGAGTTTCTGGAGAACCGTCCCAGCGGCAATGGTGATCTCACGAGTGTGCTGAAAATCCATCCCAACGTGCAGTTTGATAACGCACAGCTCAGCAGTAAAACACCCGGTGAAATAAGCCCTGCGAATATCAGTATCAACGGTGCACAGTTTTACCAAAACGCTTTTATTGTTGATGGTGTGGGTTTCAATAACGATATTGATCCTGCGGAAGATAACCCTGCTTTATTAGCCTCTGCGCCAGGGCGCAGCCAAGGCTTGGCGCTGGACACGGATTTACTCGACAGTATTACTGTGTATGACTCGAACGTGCCTGCCGCCTATGGGCGTTTTACTGGCGGTGTCGTGGAAGCTAATACCCGTGCGCCCAGTCAGGAGTTGCACGGTAAAATCTCCGCGCAAACCACGCGCTCATCGTGGACGCGCTATCATATTGATAAATCTCAGCAAGAAAGCTTTGAGAGTTCTGGCCGTGCAGCTGATCAGCCAGAGTTCACTAAAATGACTACTCGCGGCACTTTAGAAGGGCATCTCACCGAAAATTTTGGCCTTATGGGCAGCTTTAGTCAAAAGCGTTCAACCATTCCTTTAAGCATGTACTCAGCTAATAACGTTGAGAGAATGGGTTATCACAAAGAAACGCAGAAACGTGAGATTGATAACTATTTTATCAAAGCACATTGGCAAATCAGCGATGCGTTAATCCTTGAAGGTTCGGTTACGCATGCGCCGGAAACCAATCATTATTTTGCTGCCAACGTGATGAACTCTGGCGTAGATTTAAAAAGTGGCGGTCAGCAGTATGCGCTCAAGCTGAAGTGGGATACCGACTGGGCCTATATTGAACAGAACTTAGCTTACGGCGCGCTAGAGCAATCACGTGATTCTGATGAAAACGATTACTTTACCTGGCGTAAATCAGTTGCGACAGATTGGGGGATTGGTGATAAGCCGACCACACTCAGTTTGGATGGCGGCTATGGTGATATTGAGCAAAAACAAAAGACTTACCAATATAAGCTTGCAATCAATGGTTTGCCTTGGCAGACAGGCTCTATTACTCAGCATTGGAGTACCGGGCTGGAGGCCAGTTGGCAGCATGTCAATTATGAGCGTCTGACAGAAAGTGGAACCTATGTATCGCCCAAACAAGCCAGCAGCTGTGTTCGCGCGGATGGCAGTCTGGCCAATGCCTGTTTAATCAGTCCAACTATTAATGGTTGGACTGGCCAATACTTAAGCCAACGTACTCGTTTTACTACCGGCGAGTTTGACTTTACAACCCGTGAATTAGCGGCTTACCTGCAAAACGATATCCATATAGGGCGTGTACAAGTACGTCCAGGTGTGCGCTTAGATCATGATAATTATATGCAAAAAACCACCGTAGCCCCACGCTTGGCAGTGGAATACGATGTGTTTGCTGATCAAAGCACGGTATTTACTGCCGGTGCAAACCGCTATTACGGCCGTAATATCAGCAGCTGGCGCTTGCAGGATGGTCGCAACCGTCTGCGCTTTACCGATACGCGTGCCAATACTAATGCTGACTGGCAAACAACTGCGCAGGCTACCAATAGCACGCTATTTAATACGCTCGATATCCCTTATGACGATGAATGGGTGCTCGGTCTGAAACAGCGTGTTGCCGGTGTTGAGCTGGGTTTGAAATATGTGAATCGTACTGGCAAAGATCAAGTGATTCAGGTCAAGGGTGATACGCTCGGGCAGCCGTCAACCGACCCTACATTATCGAAAAGCTATAGCACCTATACTAATGATGGCCGCAGTCGCGCCGATATTATTACCCTGACAGCGCAGCCACTACAGTCGCTTGAATTTGCGGGCACACAGACCGCCGCACTACTGGCGCTGGACTGGACCAAAAGTAAGTCCAATGCACCAGATTACAGCGACTCCACCGAAGCCGGTCAGTATTATGAAAACGACTATATTCAATACAAAGGTCGCGTGATTCATTACGCCGATCGTCCGGCGGATAACTTCCATAGGCCTTGGACGGCGCGTTTAAATACCATCACGCAAATGGATGCCTTCAACCTGACTTTGAGTAACTTTTTGCGTTACCGCGCGGGTTATGCCAAGGCCGGTACTACGGGAAAAAAGGTTGATTACCAAGGCCAGTTGATCAATGTCTGGGATGAGATTCAGTATTCAGCAGCAGTGACTTGGGATATGCGCATTGCGTGGGACTTGCCGTTCTCTAAAGATCAGGCGGCCTTTGTCAATGTCGATATTTTTAATGTCTTGGATAAAAAAGTGGTCACCGAAGGGAGTAATTCACTGGCCAATAATGTGCCGACCTATGAGATTGGTCGACAGTTCTGGCTGGAAGTGGGCTACCGTTTTTAAGGTGTTAGTAACGTGATTAAAGTGGAATTTAAAGGGTTGTGGTTCGGTGCATTATTGCTCTGTAGTCCATTACTCAATGCCTGCGAATTAACCTCAGCGGGTGAGGGCAAGTATCTGTCCGCCGCCGACTTAACCTGTGTGCAGCAACTTTACCAGGGCCCAGTCAGCTCATGGCCAGCGGCGCAGATTGATCAGGGCGTTGAGTGGCAAGAGCTGGCAGCGCTGCCTGAGCACGCGCCTACTACCGCCAATAATCCATCGACGGCGGCTAAAGTTGCCCTAGGCCAGCGCTTGTTTTCTGATCCACAATTATCACGTAATAAAGATGTGTCCTGTGCCAGTTGTCATAAACCTGAGCTGGGTTTTAGTGATGGTGAAAAAGTCTCGACCGGGCATGAGCAACGGCAAGGTCGCCGTAATTCGCCGAGCATTACCATGAGCAGCTTTAGTCATGCACCGTTTTGGGATGGCCGCACTGGTAGCTTAGAAGAGCAAGCGCTGAAACCCATTGAAGACCCCGTTGAAATGGCCTTTAACGTGGATGAGTTGGTCGTGCGTTTGCAAGCCACGGACGATTATCCGCGCGAGTTTGCCAAAGTGTTTGATCAGCCGGTCACAGTTCAGGGTATTGCCCAAGCACTGGCCAGCTATCAGCGTTCACTCTTGCCACGTGATACGGCCTTTGAGCGCTTTATGCAGGGCGAACGCACGGCTTTAAATGCTGAGCAAATCCATGGCTTACACCTGTTTCGTACCAAGGGTCGCTGCATGCATTGCCATAATGGTCCAGCGTTAAGCGATGATCAGTTTCATAATCTGGGTTTAACCTATTATGGGCGACAGTACGAGGATTTAGGCCGTCATGAAGTCACTGAGCAGCCTGAGGATGTCGGACGTTTTCGTACGCCGTCGCTGCGTTTGGTCGGGCAAACTGGGCCGTGGATGCACAACGGTTTATTTCCGTACTTGTGGGGTGTAATTAATATGTATAACGCGGGTATGCCGCAACATAAACGCCGTGTTGACCAGCTCGAAGACGAACACTTTCCGCAAACCTCACCGCTCCTTAAGCCTCTTGGTCTGACTCCAATCGAGCGTGTCAACTTAGAGGCGTTTTTGCGCAGTTTGTAGTGTAGTGCGTTCTAATGTGGCACATGCCGTACTTCAGGATGAGTGTTCTTCCGTCGACGAACCCGTCCTACAGTTTGCGGTAAAAAGCGCTCCACACAACGCTTGCCAACGCAGCCATTGTTCAACAAGTGCTTCGTGCGTGCTGCGATAAGCGTAGCCATGGATGACGTAGCGCCCGACTTGGGGTGCGACGCCCCGTGGAGGGGAAGGCAGCATGCACGAGGTACGGCATGCACCGATATTGCCAAGCCCCCCAAAGTTTTTATTGCCGGCTCAGAGCACTTGATACTTGAGCAAAGGTGTCGATTTTATGGGTTTGTCGGCCTGAAGAGCGACCTACAGTTTAATTGCGTGTTAGCTGCGTGGGCACAAGCGCCCGCTCTACAATTTGCGTTAAAAAGCACTCCACACAAACATCACACTGGGTTATTGCACTCAACATAATGATGCTCAATGCCAAAACGTTGCGCCAACCACTCGCCTAGTGCTTGCACACCGTAACGCTCAGTCGCGTGGTGGCCGGCAGCGAAGAAGCTGATGCCATTTTCTTGCGCTTCATGAAATGTACGCTCGGATACTTCGCCGGTAATATATGCATCCGCGCCCGCCATAATCGCCTGCTCGATATAGCCTTGCGCGCCACCGGTACACCAAGCGACACGTTTAATCGGCTGTTGATGATCAATCACTAATGGCTTGCGATCCAGTACCTGCTCCATGCGCTTAGCAAATTCAGTCGCAGATATCGATGTTTCCAGCTCGCCGATTAAACCCACATTGCGAGGGTTATCAGGTTGTAGAGGACCGGTTACAGTCAAGCCTAAACGCTGCGCAAGTTGCACGTTGTTGCCCACTTCAGGGTGCACATCCAGCGGTAGATGATAGGCCAGTAGGTTGATATCGTGAGTGAGCAACGCTTTTAAGCGACGCTGCTTCATGCCAATCACCCGTTGATCTTCGCCTTTCCAAAAATAACCGTGGTGTACCAATATCGCATCAGCTTGCAGCTCAATGGCTGCATCAATTAAGGCCTGGCTGGCGGTGACACCACTGACAATGCGCTGAATGTGTGTTTTGCCTTCGACCTGTAAACCATTGGGACAGTAATCACTAATGGCGTTGACGTTTAAAAACTGCTCGATTTCTTTGAGTAAATGGTTACGTGCAACCGACATAATTGTTCCTTAATGTGAATGGGCGATGCTTTAATCACTAACAGCACTCTATAATGCCTCTTGTTATCGTTAATGGCGATTTTACCGCGTATTTTAGTGAGAACTGCAGACCCTTGTTGGATGAGGCCTATGCTTTTAGCGGTTTATTAGCTTGCGTTATTATTGATTTGGGAATCCTGTATGCTCCGCGTTTTGAAAAGTTATGGCTGGCCATTAGTCGCTGGTTTACTAGTGGCGTTATTGTTGATTGAGCGTTTTCCGCGCTGGGTGGGACTGCCGAGTGCCAATGTAAATCTATTACAGGCGCCTTTCACGCGGCAAACCCGTCAAGGGCCGGCCTCGTATGCTAGCGCAGTGAGTCAAGCGTCTCCGGCTGTGGCTAACTTATATACGGCAAAAGTGGTGAGCAAGCCGATTCAGCCGTTGTACAGTGATCCGGCTTTTCGGCGTTTTTTTGGTGACAATTTACCGCAACAAAAACGTATGGAGTCGAGCTTAGGTTCTGCCGTCTTAATGAGTAAGGAGGGCTATTTACTGACCAATAATCATGTCACAACGGGTGCTGATCAAATTATCGTAGCGCTTAAAGACGGCCGTGAAACCTTGGCTCGAGTGATTGGTAGTGATCCGGAAACTGACTTGGCTGTTTTAAAAATTGATTTGCCTGATTTACCGGCAATCACTTTAGGACGCTCTGATGACATGCGCATTGGTGATGTGGTGCTGGCAATTGGTAATCCATTTGGCGTGGGACAAACGGTCACGATGGGTATTATTAGTGCCACTGGGCGTAATCAACTGGGACTTAATACCTACGAGGACTTTATTCAGACGGATGCGGCGATTAACCCAGGAAACTCGGGCGGAGCGCTCGTTGATGCGCAGGGTAACTTGTTGGGTATTAATACTGCTATTTTCTCGCGTTCAGGGGGCTCGCAAGGGATTGGTTTTGCGATTCCGGTCAAGTTGGCTATGGATGTGATGCGTTCGATTGTTGAAGATGGGCAGGTGGTGCGTGGCTGGTTGGGCTTGGAGGTACAAGCTTTAACCCCCGAGTTAGCGGAGTCTTTTGGTTTGCTCAACAGTCCTGGAATATTGGTTGCTGGTGTCTATAGTGGTGGTCCTGCAGCGAAAGCGGGCTTGCAACCTGGTGATGTGATTTTGCAACTGGCCGATGAAAACGCTCAAGATGGCCGCAGCTCGATGAATCAAGTGGCGCGCATGGCACCGGGTGAACAGATCGATATCAAGATTTTACGCAACGGTGATCCGGTAACCTTGACCGCTACGATTGGTATACGTCCACCGACAACAAGCTAGAAAATACGATTTATTCAGCGCATAAAAAAGGAGCTCCAAGTGAGCTCCTTTTTGTTTACTGGCTGAAGATCAAGATTCGCGTTTCAAACCATAGCCTTCGGCGAGCATGCTTGGATCGCCTGTGTGCTTAGTGGCGTAATCGCGAGGAGCTTCTGTTTGCTCATCAAACTGACTGTCTTGTGAGCTTTTGAGGCGTTCACGAACTTTTGGCTCATCAACCAAGCTGGCTAATAAATGCTCACGTGCAACCTCATCTAAAGCTAAACGTTCAGCACCTTGCGAGAGGTGTTGTTGCACGTCCTGATAATTTTGTGTGAGCTTCTTAACTAAACCAGCGGTCGTGTTAAAATGCGAGACAACTTCGCTTTGGTAGCTATCAAAGCGCTCTTGGAGATCATCCAGTTGACGTTGAGTTTTTCCAGGGGCAGCACGGCGCAACACGCGTGCTAAAATAAGGCCAATAATAATTCCACCCACTAGCGTGAGCGCTGGGATTAACCAAACGGGGAGTGACTGTTCCACAAGACTTCCTCTTTAAACGGCTTTGCTTTACGTTAACCACTTATGCCTGTTCTGTACAGCATTGATCAGGCTCCTTAGTGCGACAGTATCAGCTTTATCGAAAATACTTGCCACTAGACGAATTTACCCCATGTGGGGTCACGGAGTTCTTTTTGTTAGTGCGTGAAAATTCTGTAATGATTAATGGCCCAGTCGGTGCTTTAGAAGCGTTGCATTTGTCTGTTGCCGACGCGCGAGGTATCGCGTTAATTTGTCATCCCAATCCCAGCCAAGGTGGCACCATGCTTAATAAAGTGGTGTCGACTTTACAGCGCACTGCACGTGACAGTGGCTTGGCGACGTTACGTTTTAATTACCGCGGTACCGGTAAGAGTGAGGGTGAGCATGATATGCACAGCGGCGAAGTGGATGATGCGCAAGCCGCAGTTGAGTGGCTGCAAGTGCAGCATCCAGGTTTGCCGGTGTACTTATTAGGTTTTTCTTTTGGTGGCTTTGTCGCTGGCAGTTTGTCCGGACGCCTTGAGCAGGCCGGCGTAGATTTAGCCCAAGTGTTTTTAGTCGCCCCAGCGGTGATGCGTTTTGATCAGCAGCATCCGCTGGCGCAACACACGCATTTAACCGTTATTCAACCTGAAGATGACGAAGTGATTGATCCTGAATTGGTTTATCAGTGGTCGAGCTGCTTAACAACGCCCCATAGCCTGTTAAAAGTGGCAGAATGTGGACACTTTTTTCATGGCCGTCTACCCGAGCTGAAACAGTTGGTTGCTGAGCGCCTTTAATTTTCTGCAGAAGTGATTAAGCAAAAATGAGTACAAGAATTTTAACCGGAATTACCACCACGGGCACCCCTCACCTGGGTAACTATGCTGGTGCGATTCGCCCTGCGATTGCTGCAAGTCATGCTGACGATGTTGAGTCATTTTACTTTTTGGCCGATTATCACGCACTGATTAAATGTGATGATCCGGCGCGCATTCAGCGTTCACGTTTAGAGATTGCAGCAACTTGGCTGGCCGGTGGTTTAGATGTTGAGCGGGCAACCTTTTATCGTCAATCCGATATTCCGGAGATCCCAGAGCTGACTTGGTTGCTGACCTGTGTTGCATCTAAAGGTTTATTAAACCGTGCGCATGCATATAAAGCTTCGGTTGAGCAAAATGAAGCGCTGGGCGCCGATGCTGATGCTGGTATCAGCATGGGTTTGTTCAGTTATCCCGTATTGATGGCGGCGGATATTTTAATCTTTAACGCGCATAAGGTGCCGGTTGGTCGTGACCAGATTCAGCACGTGGAAATGGCTCGTGATATTGCTCAGCGTTTTAATCATTTGTTTGGTCAAGGTCGTGATTTATTCACCTTGCCTGAAGCTGTGATTGAAGAAAGTGTTGCAACCTTGCCTGGTTTAGATGGGCGTAAGATGTCGAAAAGTTACGACAATACGATCCCGTTGTTTTCTTCCAGTAAAGAATTGAAAAATGCTATTTCGCGAATTGTTACAGATTCGAAATTACCGGGTGAAGCAAAAGATCCGGATAACTCGCATTTGTTTACGCTCTATCAAGCGTTTTCTAGCCCTGCTGAGCAAGCCGTTATGCGTGCTGAGTTACAAAGTGGTTTAGCTTGGGGTGAGGCTAAGCAGCGCTTGTTTAGTTTGCTGGATGAGCAGTTAAGCGAACCGCGTGAGCGTTATCATGCGTTGTTGACGAAACCCAGTGAACTGGAAGATATCTTGCAGGCTGGCGCTGCAAAAGCCCGCAAAATCGCTGCGCCATTTTTACAGCAGTTACGCGAGTCTGTTGGCTTGCGCAGTTTTGCCGTACAAGGTGTGGATCTGTCGACGGTTAAGAAAAAAGTTAAGAAAGTCAGTCGTGTGGTGAGCTTTCGTGATGATGAGGGTTTTCGCTTTCGTGTTCTTAATAGCAAAGGTGACGACCTGTTGTTATCCAAGGCTTTTGCTGATGGCCGCGCTGCAGGTATGGCCTCTAAGTACGTGCAAACTGCGTCGGATGACTTGGATGTGCGTCAAGCGGATCAGCAGTTGAGCGTTTGGTTAGAGGGCGAGTGCATTGCGCAAAGTCAGCAGTATGCGACAGATGAAGCATGTAAAGAGGCATTAGCAGAGTTACGCAGTGCGTTAGCAAGCGACGAAAACTGAGTGTTGTAGGCGGGGATTTATCTCCGTGGCAGGTTTGCAGGGCTGTATCGACTTGTAGTCGATACAGGTCAAATTCAAGACATAAAAAAACGGAGCTGTAAGGCTCCGTTTTTTTATGTAGCAGCTTAAATTTAAGAGCCCATTTGCTTTTCTTTGATTTCAGCCAAAGTTTTACAGTCAATGCACATTGTTGCAGTTGGACGTGCTTCGAGACGACGGATACCAATCTCGATACCGCAGGCGTCACACCAGCCGTATTCTTCATCTTCGATTAAGCCGATGGTTTCATCGATCTTCTTGATCAGTTTGCGTTCGCGATCACGAGTGCGCAGCTCCAAGCTGAATTCTTCTTCTTGGCTGGCACGGTCAGCGGGGTCAGGAAAGTTAGCGGCTTCGTCCTGCATGTAGTTCACAGTACGGTCCACTTCTTCCATCAACTCTTTTTTCCAAAGATTAAGAATATTGGTGAAGTGAGCGCGCATGTTCTCGCTCATATACTCTTCGCCCTTGGCTTCTTTGTAAGGGACGAAAGCACGGATCAACTGGCTGCTTTCTTTTTTTGCTTTACTGGGCATAGGTCCGCCTCTCAAACGCTCAAAATCACTACGTAAAACACCGTCACGACAAGCCGTTTAGGTGACCTCTACGCTCACAAGCGGGCGAACTTATCAGAAAGCAGCACGCTGCGCTAGTATTGTTTGCAATAACTGCGTTTTTTTGAGTGAGACGCGTGTCTAGTGACTCGATGTCTTACTCGATGAGCCTGCCGTGTAAGGTGAATGGCTTGGCTTCTTCAATAAATACATCAACAAATTGACCGATCAAAGCTGGGTTATTGCTGCGAAAGTAAACGATGCGGTTATTTTCATTACGGCCTTGTAAAAGCCCCGGATCTTTTTTCGCATAATCGTTAACTAGAATGCGTTGCACCGTGCCTGCCATCCGACGGGTATGAGCAAAGCCTTGCTGTTGTAGGCGATGTTGCAAGAGGCCAAGGCGATGTTTAATCACTTCTTCAGGGGTGTCATCTTTCAGTTCTGCCGCCGGTGTACCGGGGCGTGGGCTGTAAATAAATGAGTAGGAAAAGTCAAAATCAACATCAGCAACCAGTTGCATGGTTTGCTCAAAGTCTTTTTCAGTTTCGCCAGGGAAGCCGACGATAAAATCTGAGCTGATTAAGATATCCGGCACGGCGGCTTTGAGTTTGCGAATACGTGATTTGTATTCAAGTGCAGTATGGTTGCGCTTCATTGCGGATAAAATACGATCAGAGCCTGATTGCACAGGTAAGTGTAAGTATTTGGCCAGTTTTGCAATGTTGGCATGCGCATCAATCAGTGAGTCAGAGAACTCCAGTGGATGTGAAGTCATATAACGAATGCGATCAATCCCGTCGATCTCTGCAACGAGACGCAGCAGTTCAGCAAAGTCAGCAATCTCGCCATTACCGCTGTCGCCACGGTAACCGTTGACGTTTTGACCCAATAGGGTGACTTCGCGTACGCCGTGCTCTGCCAAGTGGCGTACTTCTTTGAGAACATCTGGCAGCGGACGGCTGACTTCTTCACCACGCGTATAAGGCACGACGCAGAAACTGCAATACTTGCTGCAGCCTTCCATGACTGACACATAAGCCGTTGGGCCATCAATACGTGGTTCGGGCAGGCGGTCAAATTTTTCGATTTCAGGGAAGGACACGTCGACTTGTGCTTGGCCGGTACTGCGCGCGGCATCAATCATTTCAGGTAGACGGTGTAAGGTTTGTGGGCCGAACACCACGTCAACATAAGGTGCGCGTTCACGAATGGCGGCGCCTTCTTGGCTGGCCACACAACCACCGACGCTAATCACTAAATCAGGATTGGCGATTTTCAGCTCACGCCAGCGACCGAGTTGTGAATACACTTTATCTTGTGCTCGTTCACGAATGGAGCAGGTATTGAGGACGATGAGGTCTGCTTCTGCTGCATCTTTGGTGAGCTCCATGGCTTGCTGTTCGCCCAATAAATCCACCATGCGCGAGCTGTCGTACTCGTTCATTTGGCAGCCGTGGGTTTCGATGTATAGTTTTTTCGCCATGAGGAAACGCGCCTACAGATAACAACATTAGCCGCGTATTATGGAAGACCAATGGAGTAGGCGCAAACCTATTCGTCAAATTGTGGTGAATGCTTGTTTTGAGTTGTTGCCCAGACATTGTGCAGTCGTGCACCGAAATTCTCTAGCTTTGCTCTGCTGTTGCAATGTGGTTTGTTAGGTTTTGTCGAGAATAAATTCTCTCCCGCAGCAGATTGCCATAGCTGCCGGAGGAGTGTCCCCCCCTCAGCCTGTGCTGTTTTTCCGGATGGTGTTTGCCCTAAAGTCTGTGGTGTTTTGCTGGATGGTGTTTATCTCGGAGTCTGTGGTGTTCTGTAGGAGGGAATTCATTCCCGAAGCAATGGCTAAGGCCGACACTACACTCTCTCTAAACTAAGCGGTAAATAAGCACGTTGCTGCGGAAAAACTTACTTCTTGTGGATATTCTTCGGCAGTTGCACAACATCACTGCCTGAGTACATATCAGACCAAGTGCGTTTCTGTTTATCGAATAACATCCACCAGAAGCCTAAACCCGCTGGTAACCAAGAGAGTAGCGCAATTAGAAAACGCAACAGTGCTTGCCAGATGTCAATGGCACTGCCATCTGCATTTTGCACGCGAATGCCCCACACTTGCATGCCCAGCGTTTGCCCGCCGTGCGTCCAGAATTTAGCGAAAAAGGCAAACACTGAGATAAATAAAATGGTTGAAAGCACGGGGTCGATGTCGAGCATTTTGCTTTCAGCCATTTCTTGTAGTACTTGTGAGCCGTAGATCATGCGTAATACGCCTTGTTGATACAGCATGGTGATCACCATGACGAGGGCAACACAGAGCATAAAGTCGTAAAAAATCGCAGCGATACGCTTCCAGAAACTGGCTTTGGGGAAATTGCCTTTTGGCTGTAGTGCTTGCTTGGACATAACCGGCTCATACCCTTGGAAGAAAGTGCTCTATTCTAACCATACCCGTGGGTGGCTGCGAAGCTATTGTGCTGAACGCGCAGCTTTTGTTGTCGGGCTGGTGTTTACAGTCTTATTAACCTTCGGTGCATATTTGATTACGGCCTGCCTGCCTGCTTGGCTTGGTACATACGTTTGTCAGCCAACTCCAAGAGTTGCTGGTGATTTTGTAGTTGGTCGGTAATGTGTTCAGCTAAACCAATACTTGCCGTTAGTGCTTTGCCGTCAGGTCGCACACCAAAACCCTTGGATTGCATGCGCTCCAGTGCGTGACGTGCTTTTTCTAAGCTAGTGTTAGGCATAATCAATAAAAACTCTTCACCACCCCAACGTAACAGGCTGTCTGAGCTGCGCAGGTTGTTACCGAGCTGTTTTACAAAATCACGCAAAATTTCATCGCCAGCTTCATGGCCAAAACCATCATTGATACTTTTAAAGTGGTCTATGTCAATAAAGGCAAGCGAGAGCGGTTGGTTGTTTCGTTGTGCGCTAGCCCATTGAATATTAAGTATTTCTTTGCCGCTACCGCGTGATAAAACACCGGTTAAAGGATCATGGATTGCTTGGCGAACTAGGGTGATCATAAATGCCAATTGACTGGTGCTAGCCAGTGCAGTCACGCCGGCGATTAAAATTAATAACCAAAAACCACCGGCGAACGAAGGCCAGTTTAGGGTGGACCAGTTTAAGTACCCCGCTAACCCTTGAGCCGCCAATAAAATACTGGCCAGAAGGATATTTTCAACAAGGCTCAGCGGGAAAATCGCTAAACCAGCCATCAGCACAAAAGGTAAAAAAGCATAACCTGTGGCAACCGCTGCGGAAATATTATTCAGTTCGTGGCCATTGAGTAGCGAATGCGAGGCAATATAAAACAAGGTTGGGATGATGAAGAGAATAGCGATGGCTCGATAGGCATCTAAGAGACTACCGGTCGGCCTATAAAATATTAATAAAGCAGCGAAAGCAGCGCTGGTAATCAAGCGTAAAATGGCCAGTTGTATCCACAAAGGTGAATCAAACACCATAATGTCGATCACGCCCCATACAGGAGTGAGTACCGCAAATAGCATGGCAAATAAACGCACACGATTAACAATCATAGTTGCGCGGCGCTGACTGAGCAGCAATGAGTGTTGACGCGGTGACAGTAACTGCCAGAGCTCCCAAGTGTTTAATTCATTGGGTAAAAAAGTCACTAAACGCTGGCTAATAAAGCCTAAAAATCTCGACATTATTTTTATAACCTTGGGTCGAAGTATAACTGAATGGTGATTACTGCTGTGCTAGACAACAAAACAGCAGGCAATGCTCCAGCAGCTCACATATGCTGCGTATTATAGAGCGTAGTCTGGGTGAAATAATGAGCTAGATCATTGATGTGCCACTACTTTAGCATCATCGATTATCAGCAAACATTCTTTAATGCTGTGCCTATAACAAGGCTATGTGCTGTTTGCTAGGGATAAGAACGGTGTGAGACTGTGTTTTGTGTCACGTTTTACGGCGCTGTTTGACCATCTATCCTGCGGTTTAAACCAATTATCTACTGCTCAGTGACAGGGCAGTAGCGCTTGCCCATGCTTAGCTCACGAATTCGTTTGGAGTACACCATGTCACGATTAAAAGGCATGCGCGGGTTTACCCTCGTAGAACTGATGATCACTCTCGCGCTATTGGCAATTATTGCCATGATTGCAGTGCCTAATTTCATGCAGTTTATCCGCAATAACCAGGTGCAAGCTAAAGCTGACGAGCTGAAGACCTTTTTGCAATATGCCCGTGGGCAGGCAGTGACAGCGCGTAAAACTTATAAGGTTGTTGCAGGTGATACTTGGGAGGTTCAAACAGCCGATTCAACTGTTGAACGCAAACTTGACTTCAATACTGCGCAAGCACAACCGCGAACTCTTCCTGCAAGTTTGGATATGACTTTTTCGCCCAGTGGTAGAGCATCCGCTGCGGCTAAAATAACAATATGTCGCGACACAGATTTCGCTAATGGTTATTTGTTAGAAATACAATCCAGCGGTGTTGTTAAAATGTATGCGCGTGGTTATAAAGATGATGCATCCAAGCTCACCAGTTGTACGCCGGAGGCTTAGCATGAAACGCAGTCAAGGTTTTAGCTTAATTGAAGTTCTAGTGACTATTGTCCTAACCACGGTTGGAATTTTGGGTATGGTCGCGCTGCAAAGTAAAAGTATTCAATATACGCAAGATGCGGTAAACCGTAATGCGGCAGTCACCCTATCGAATGATTTAATTGAAATTATGCGTTCGCATCGCGATGATCTATTCAATAATACTCCGCCGATTAGTTACTCTTATACAGAGCTAGTAGCGAGTAGTGATATTTACAACGCCAGTGGTGAGCTGCAATTAGATGATGCAAACTGCCCTGCATCGGGTTTAGCAAATAGTTTACAAGAGCAAGGTGACTGCTGGCTTAAACAAGTAATAGAAACTTTACCTGATGCCAGTAATCTCATTGCGGGTTCGTTTAGGGTTTGTCCAAGCTTCAAACTTGATGCTAATGGTGCGCCTGACTGCCCGGGTGCTTCTTATAAAGGTTCTACGCTAGCCATTCAGTTGGCGTGGCGCAGTAAAGAAGAAGTCTGCGGCAAAAACTCAGATTCAGACATTTGCACATTTACCACGCGGGTGGAGTTATGAAAATGTTAAGCGCCTTCCGCCAGCGCGGTTTATCTATGGTTGAGTTATTGGTTGCTTTGGCGATCAGTAGCTTCTTAATTCTTGGTATCACCCAAGTTTATATTGATAATAAACGCAATTATGTCTTTCAGCAGAGCCAAGCCGGCAATTTAGAAAACAGTCGTTTTGCGGTATTAATGCTCGATGAGTTACTGAGTAAAGCTGGCTATCGTCGTGCGCCTGACCAAGAAATGATCGATGCTTTTCCGCAAAGCAATGTGCTTAATACACATTGTGAGACATTCCCTAGTGAGGGCGTTATTACCAGCATTAAGCCTGCTGCGAGCAGTGGTCAGATTGGTTTTTGTATGCGCTATCAGCCAGCTTTTGATGGTGAGCCGATTTGCGACGGCGTTAATGCTGACTTAAGTGAAAAAGTATTTGGCTACCCTTCACAAGCAGAAACAATTTATGTCGCGCTTAAATTTACCCCGCATGCTACGGATCTTAATAAAGGCACATTGAGTTGTATCAGTAATAAAGGCAGTGCTACTGCTGAGTTAATTGATGGTATTGCTGATATGAAGATTGAGTTTGGTTCAGGACCTATTGATGAGAAGAAACTCAATGCCAGTAATCCATTTGAGGATGCCAGTACTTGGACTGCTGCCGATGGTGTTGTCCGAGCAGTTCGCTATTCGGTGCTGGCGGTAAGCCGTAATAATCAGCGCGATAGTGACTCAAACATTTATACGAAATGGCTTGAGACTGCTGGTACTGATGCAAAGACACGTTTAGCAGCGCAGGATAAAAAACAAATTTATCAAGTGTCTGTTGGTGCGCAAGCGATAAGGAATGTGATGCCATGAGAAATTTTAACTCTCAAAAACAGCAAGGTGCAGTACTGGTTATTGCTCTTGTTATGCTACTTGTATTAACCGTTCTTGCGGTCAGCAATATGCGCGGAGTCACTCTTGAATCGCGTATTACCGCTAATCGTGTTGAAACGGGTCGCTTAGAAAACTTAGCCAATGCTGCATTACGCGAAGGCGAATTTCGCTTTTATGGTCCGGCTTACTTACGTGACAAGCTTGAGCCTAATGTAGGTAAAAACTGCATTAAAAATAATAAGCTCAATGTGTATGGTAATAATCGCCCCTGCTTATTATGGGAAATGACCGATGTTGAGCTAGAAGACTATTTCAAAACGCCGATTAGCTTCTTTAAAGCAACCAGCGATTACACCAGTAAGTATGCAAATAAAACCGGTAAAACATCGCAAGCTGCAGGCGACAATGCTGTCGTGGCTTGGATGCCTTACCGTGGTTTGGATGCGGATACGAGTAAATACTTCGTGCCAAGTGATAATAAATATGCGTTCTGGAATACCTATCGAGCCATGTCTGGATCTTCAGAGAATGAGACGGTTAATCCAGAATACGGTGCTGCGCTTGAGGGTAAAGGCACATTCTTTTTCTTAGTGACAGCGCAAGCGAATGATGAACTGGCTGCCCAGTCCACTCTTGCTGTTATCTACCTTGGACTGAACTGAGGATAATTTGATGAACATATATAATAAATACAGCAGTCTAGGTAAGAGCGTTCTCTCTGCTGCAGTGTGTGCTGGTGTGTTAAGTGCTTCTATGGGCGCTCATGCCGATGATGTTACACAGGTTCCATTAAATGTCTCAAAAGGTGTTTCACCTAATATGATGTTTACTTTGGACGATTCTACTTCGATGGCGTGGGCTTATGTGCCAGATGCTACTTTTCAAGTTTATGAAGACTTAATAGGTAGTACAGTTAATCGTCGGTTTCGCGCTTCGAATACAAACCCAATGTATTATAATCCTAATACTATTTATGATATTCCGCCCGAGTTTAATAGTAGCGGCGATGAGTTAATAGGGTCTAATAAGAAATTAAAAACCAGTTTTACTGCAGCTCCGGTAAATGGGTATAAACCAGATGATGATAAGATTGATTTAAGTAAAAACTATAAGGTTGTGCATACTCACAATATACCAAATTCTGGTTATTCTACAGCCAATAATCCAGAGCTAGATTTTGCATGCTCTGTTAATCTTTATTCAAACGGCAATACGGCATCATGCACTATGTTAGGTGGAAGCTTTACTATTAAACGAAATCAATCGAATAGTTGTTCAGTTACTAGTATTCCTACCTTAAATATAGCTGGCAGAAGTTATACACCTCCAGTTGTATACTGCAATGGGTCTTCAGGTACATACACAGCTTCGATGCTCTCAAGTTCAATGCCAGCATATTACTATGAGTTTGATGAAAGCCTTGATAATGGTAATTGTGCTGCTAATAAAAATGATAAATACGCCGGCGGGGAGGCTTGTTATCGACTGCGCTGGGTCGGTGCAGAGTCTGCCTATGATCAATCAGGGAACCGATTAAAGAGGCCCGACGATTCTTTTGTTGATGGAAGGCAGAACTTTGCCAACTGGTATTCTTTTTATAAAACTCGTGCTTTGGCAACCGTTTCTGCAGCAGGCGTTGCATTCTATAATTTATCCAGTGATGTGCGCTTTACCTGGCAGAGCTTAATTCATTGCACTAACTTAGATATAAGTAGTTCTTCGAGTAGCCGTGGTAGTCGTTGCGGTGTAAATAAATTTCAGAACTATTCTAGCTTACATAAGGCTAAGTTTTATGACTGGCTTTATAGTGAGACTCGATTTAATGATGCGCAAGGTACGCCTCTTCGTAGTGCTATGATAAGGTCCGGTGAGTTTCTTAAAGGCACTAAAGCTTGGGTTAAAGACCCTGCTACTAACAGTGGTACAGCTTATGCCTGCCGTCCAAGTTATAATATTGTTATGACAGACGGTACTTGGAATGGTGATGGCGGTTTAAATCAACCTGAAAATAATGATTCTAACTCTAGAGATCTCCCAGATGGTAAGGGGTATGCTCAGCAGAAACCTTATGCTGATAGCGCAACTAAAACTCTGGCTGATTACGCTTTTCATTATTGGTCAACTGATTTAAGCAATTTAGGTAATGAAGTTCCTGCCTATATTCCATATAAGAACTTAACTGATCCAGATGCTGAATATTGGGATCCAAGAAATAATCCGGCTACTTGGCAAAGCATGAGTAACTTTATTATGGGTTTAGGCTTAACCACGTCGTTGGGTAATGAGGATATTGGTATTCCTTGGGAAGGCAGTACTCATGCCGGTCCAGGATATAAAGATCTCTTGTCTGGAGCAGCTTCTTGGCCATCGGCCAGCGCTAAAGATGAAAATAAGGTTCATGATCTTTGGCATGCGGCGCTTAACTCACGTGGTGAGTTCTACAGTGTCGATAGTCCTGAGGCGATGGTGCAGGCATTTAAAGATATTTTAGATCGTATTGCTGATCGAAAATCTTCTGCTGCAATGCCGGGTACCAGTAGCTCGTTAGAGGCTGAGGCTCCAGGTGCTGATGAGCGTTTAGCTTCGTATTCTTATCAGTCGTCATTTGATAATACCGAAGGTTGGACTGGCGATATTAAAAAGGTGAAAAAGTACCGTCGCTATAACTCAACGACTGGAGTGTTTGAAGATGTTGTTGAGTCAGGCTGGAATGCTAAGGATATGCTGCCTGCTGCTGCTAGTCGTAACATTATGATTGCTGATAGTACAGGTGCTGGTTTGCAATCTTTTGTGGAAAGCAATGCTGGTGAGGACGATGAGGCGGCTAGCCTTGCTGCTCTGTTAAATATTGATCCAGAGACAGGTAAGTCAGATGGTCTTTGGAAGGAGCGCATTAAGTATATACGTGGTGATAAAAGCAAGGAAGGTGATGGTGATAACCAATTCCGTCGTCGTGCTTCTGTGCTCGGTGACTTCCTTGGCTCACAGCCTGTTATTGTCTCAGGCGCACGTTATTTAGAGGGCTTTGCGAACCGCTTGGAGCAAACAGGCACTGAAGCTAACACTGCCTATACTACTTTTATGGAAAGCATTAAGGACCGTAAGGAGCGTCTGTATATTGGTGGTAATGACGGTATGTTGCATGCTTTTGAGACACAGCTTGGTGCAGAGACGTTTGCGTTTATTCCAACCACTGTTTTTCCAAAGCTAAGAGAGTTGACCTATAAAAAATACAGTCACCAATATTACGTTGATGGCACCCCAGTGGTTGCTGATGTATATGACGGTACTAAGTGGCGCACGATTTTAGTTGGTACATTGCGCGCGGGTGGTAAGGGCTTGTTTGCTCTAGATATCACTAAGCCAGATGAAGTTGAATTGCTTTGGGAGTTTGATGAGAACTCTGTGGAGGCTAATAAACTCGGTGTACAACCAGGCTACAGTTTCCCGCAGCCTACTGTAGCGCGCTTGCATAACGGACAGTGGGCGGTAGTAACAGGTAACGGTTATGAGGGTAAGGGTGCGAGCACTGGTAAAGCTGCCTTGTATGTTATTAATGCCGTCACTGGGGAAATGATTAAAAGCTTAGAAGTTGAAAGTGCTTTGAAAACGTCTAATGGTTTATCCACTCCGCGTTTAGCTGATTATGATTCGGACGGTATTGCTGACTATGCTTATGCGGGCGACTTACACGGTAATCTATGGCGTTTTGATTTGCTGGGTAATAGCGCATCTGCACCAACAGTAACACCGCCAAGTAACGGTAGTTATGGTAAGAAAAATGATGGCGATAGTAAGTTCAAAGTATCCTACGGTGGTCAGCCAATGTTTACTGCAATCTCTACAGCGGGTAGTAAACGTCAGCCAATTACCTCTGCTCCAAACTTGGTACGTCATCCAACCCGAAAAGGTTACTTAGTGATGTTTGGTACCGGTAAGTATTTTGAAAAAGGTGACAAGTCAGGCGTCGATGATTTTGCGCAAAGTTTGTACGGCATTTGGGATCAGAGCACTAAGGCAGAAACTACATCTGAAGCGGGTGGTAATATTCCTCTGAGTAGCTTACAAGTGCAAACCATTACCGAACAAACCACAGGTACCGGTCTTGTATCAGGTAAAACACGTGTTGCTCGTATTATAAGTAATACTGCGGTTGAGTGGTACACAGGTTTTGACTCTACAAAACCAGTTCTAAAAAAAGGCTGGCGTTTAGATCTTAAGTCTGGTGCTGGTACAACATTCGATGGTGAAATGATCGTTGAAAATATGCGCACACTTGGCTCAATGCTGTTGGTGCAAAGCTTGGTGCCAAATGATGACCCATGTGCCAATGGCTCGACCAACTGGTTGTATGCAATCAACCCTGCCACTGGTGGGCGTACGCTGCACCATGCACTTGATACACGTACGGCAGCTGGTGCTATTGTCTCTGGAATTAAGTTTGGCTCAGAGGGTGGTGTTTCTATCAGTCAGGGTGAGAAAGGCTTTACTGCCAATGCGCCTGGCGATGAAGAGGATATTGCGCCTCCAGCACAGTCAATGGGCCGTCAATCATGGCGTATGGTCCCTGACGCATAATGTACAGAAAAGTGGAGAGTTCAGTCTCTCCGCTTTTTATTTACTCTAGATAAAGAGATGTGAATATATGAAACACTCAAATAGAGGCTTTACCCTTATCGAAGTGATGATCGTTGTTGCGATTATTGGCATTCTCGCAGCAATTGCTTATCCGAGTTATGACGAGTATGTAAAACGTGGTAACCGTACCGAAGGGCAAGCGTTCTTAAGTGATGTTGCTGCACGGCAAGAGCGTTATTTTTCGCAAAATAATGCCTATGTAACGGCTGTTGCTGATATTGCTAAGTTGGGTTTGTCGAGTGCCAATTCACCGACTAATAAATATACAGTCGGTTTGGCTGGCGGTGGTGGTGGTTATACACTGACTGTGACAAATAGTTTTAATGATACCAAGTGCGGTAACTTAACTTTAAATGCTTTGGGTGATAAAGGCGCTAAAGGTAAGACGACCGCTGGTAGTGCGA
>Ga0265295_1003167_pt1 | contig 24507 bp, 23 predicted proteins | sample Munlansysbiofilm_FD_192503 | JGI IMG/M metagenome (GOLD analysis project Ga0265295, IMG submission 192503) | Leachate microbial communities from a municipal landfill in Southern Ontario, Canada - Methane capture system biofilm | ecosystem: Engineered > Solid waste > Landfill > Unclassified ... | reverse complement strand
GCGGCGGCATCGGCATGGAACTCATGGAGATGCTCGAAGCGGACCGGGTCGGCATGGGCAAGTGGGTGTCCTGCGGCAATTCGAGCAGCGTGGGCGTGGCGGAAATCCTGGCGCACATGGGCCAGGACCCGCGCATCGAAGTCATCGCCATCTATCTGGAAGGGCTGTCCGAAGGCCTCAAGCTCATGGAGATCGGCAGGCAGGTGGCGGCTCAAAAACCGGTCCTGATCATCAAAGGCGGCTCCGGCGGCGGCAAGGAGGCGACCATGTCCCACACCGCGTCCCTGGCGGGCAGTCACGAAGCCTTCCGGGCCTGCTGTTCCCAGGCCGGATTCTATCTCATCGAGGACCTGACCGAAGACCCCAAGATCATGGTCAACGTGCTCTCCATCCTGACCACGCAGCCCAAGGCCAGGGGCAAGCGCGCTGCGGTGGTCAGCGTCGGTGGCGGCGCGGCGGTGCTGCTGGCCGACCAGATCACGGCCGAAGGCATGGAACTGGCCCGGTTCACGCCCCAAACCAGAAGGCGCCTGCAGGACCTGCTGCGTGAAAACATCAAAGCCACAAACCCCGACGACCTGGAGCAGATGCTGGTCAACGTCGGCAACAACCCGCTTGATCTTCTGGGCAACTGCGACGACAGGCGGCTCATCCGTGCGCTTGAGATCATCGCCGATGACGCGGATACCGACGTCATCGTGGCCGCGATCTACCTGCAGGTGCCCTACCTCTCCGAATATCTGGCCGAGCGGCTGGTCGAATTCAGGCGTTCCATCGACAAACCGTTCATCGTCTCCCCGCGCGGCCTGTGCACCCACGTGACCAGGTTCCGGGAATCCCTCTACGCCAAGCGTTTCCACACCTACACCGTGCCGATGGTCAAGCCGCTCAGCATCGCCCTGGATATTTGGGACCGTTATGATCGAAATTTCATGAGCGAAGCCGAACTCCGGGAAGACTAAAAAGCCCGGCAGAGCCAACCACGCAAAATAAAAAACCCGGCCTGCGCGAATCGCAGCTGCCGGGTTTTCATTCCCTTTTAGCGTTTTGTCGTCAGGGCTTCACTTTCGATTCCGCTCCCCAAAGCTGCCTCAGACGCTGGTCGCGGCCGCAACCCTGCCGATAAAAATGGTATCTAAGAGGATTTTTCTTGTAATAATCCTGATGATACTCCTCGGCGGGATAGAACTCTGACCGGGGCAGAATCTCAGTTGCGATCGTGAACCCATGGGCCACCTCAAGCCGGGCCTTTGACGCCCGCGCAGCGGACTCTTCGGCCTCATCCGCGAAAAATACAGCGGACCTGTATTGCGGACCACGATCACAAAACTGTCCGCCGGCATCAAGGGGGTCGATGTTGCGCCAGAAGACATCGAGGAGTTTCTCAAAATCGGTCTGCTTGGGGTCATAAACCACCCGCATGGCTTCTATATGCCCGCTGGTTCCGGACGAGACCTGCTCATAGGTCGGATTGGATATCTGTCCGCCGGTATATCCGGCCTCCGTTTCCATGACTCCGGGCAAGGCGTCGAAAGGTCCTTCAAGACACCAGAAGCACCCACCCGCAAATACCGCTTCTTTTGTTTGCGCAGCCACAGTTCCTCCTAACAAGCCTGATGCCAACATCGCAAAAATCAACACCATCCGCATAAGGCCTCCTAAAGTTCCTGGTCGGAATCCCAGAGCGTCCCTTCCGCGGAGAACGGGATTCCTCCGGAACTCAGTCCGCCCTGATAGAGAATTCCCTCCAAGGCATAGGTCAGCGTGTTCTGGCCACCCTGAAAATTAAGTATCTGGCGCAGCAGCCCCAGAGTCGAAGCGGAAGCCTCGACCCTGAAGACCGATTCTCCCAAGGCGTCCACCTGACCATTTTCCGATGACACCCCCGGCAACAGATCCATGTCGTTGACCCGGGTATTGACCTTGACTCCGGTCCACGACAACGCAAACGGATTTGGATTGACGATGCGAAAAGTCAAAAGCACGCGCTGTTCGAAAAGGGTGCTGCTTGCCGGTGCCATATCAACGAGGCGAACCGTGGGCGACTCAACTGTTCTTCCGAAATGGGCGCACCCCGATACTGTAATGAAAACAATCGCGCCGAGCATCAACAACGCAAATCTCATCATCCCTCCTGCCGGGTCACAGCCAGTGCGAGTCTCAGCGGGCTTCCCATACGGGGAACGTGTCAGGCAATTGTTCATCAGAAAGACTCCATTGGTCGTCGCCGTCAACATTTTTTCTGCCCGCATATTTCATGGTCACTTTTTTGGGTCCATGAGCAAAAAATCCATTTCCTCCCAGAACCTCAAGCGCCTCATCCTTTTCCGGATACTCAAGGGCCGACACGTAACAAATCCTTTCTCCGTTCTCCTCTATGCAATGCGGCTCAAAATACCGCATGAAGTGCAACAGCGTATTCATGTTTTTCATAGGCCCTCCTGTCTTCAACTGTCACTTCCCCTGCTAATCACTGCGGGCGGAATGACAAATGGAAAAATGGAATCGGCCCGAAAAAACGCCCCCGGCCTGGATCAGGAGCCGGGTTCAGGGAGTCGTTGTCGCAGCACAAAGCTCCGCCTCGCGCAGCCGGCATCCGGAACTTTCGGTCACGCTGAACGTTTGGTTGTATCAATCTGAAATTTCTTGATCTTGTAATGCATGGTCCGGCGGCTGACCCCGAGCAGATCGGCGGCGTCCTTGACCACCCAGGAGCTTCTCTCCAGAGCGTTCAAAACCACCTGCTTCTCACTTCCGGACAGAGAAAGAAGATTGCCTGGCAGGGGCGTGTCTTCGTAGCTGTCCTCAAACTGCATGTCCTCCATTCGGATCACGTCCTCAGAAGACAAAATGACCGCAGCCTCCAGCATATTGCGCAATTCGCGCACATTGCCGGGCCAGGGGTAATCAAGAAGGGCCTCGGCCACATCCAGGTCAAGACGCGGCAATGGCCCATCCTCGGCAAAAAGCTGAAGAAAGCGCTCGGCCAGAACAGGGATGTCAGCCTTGCGCTCGCGCAAAGGCGGCACCTGGATGGTGATGACCTTGAGGCGGTAGTAAAGATCTTCCCGAAATTCGCCGCTGCGCACCAACTCAGCCAAATCCGCATTGGTCGCGGCAATGACGCGGCAGTTGACCGCGGTCTCGGCAAGGTCGCCAACCCGGCGGATTTTTCGTTCTTGCAGGAAGCGCAAAAGCCGCAACTGCATTTCCGAGGAGATGTTGCCGATCTCATCAAGGAACAACGTCCCGCCATGCGCCTCGGCCACGAGGCCTTTTTTGTCCTTGTAGGCGTTTGTGAATGAACCTTTGGCGTGCCCGAACAGTTCACTCTCCAGCAATGTGGACGGCGTGGAGCCGCAATCGACGATCACGAGCGGACCCCGCGAGCGCTGGCTCAAGCGATGCAAGAGCCCGGCGATCTTTTCCTTGCCCGTGCCGCTCTCGCCGAGAAGCAGAATCGTAGCCTCCGTCGGGGCCACCCGCTCGATCAGTTTGTAGAGGCGTTGCATGGCGGGGCTCTTCCCGCCCCATAGCTCGTCGGTCAGCAGGTTGCCGCTGCGAGCCCAGGCGCGCTCTCCGCTTGAAGCCAAAATCCGGGCGACTCCCCGCAACAGTTCCTGCCCGTCAACGGGCCTTGTCAGATAATCCGCAGCCCCGGCCTTGATGGCCGCGACGGCGTTCGGCACCGTGCCGCTCACGGTCAGCATGATGAACGGCAGCCCCGGCCAACGCCGGACGCACTCCCACAACAGTTCTCTGCCGGACATGCCTGGAATGTTCTCGTCGGCGATAACCAGATCAACCTGCCCGCCCTCAAGCTTGAGCAAGGCCTCTTCACCATCCGACGCGACCATGACGGCATAGCCGTCCGTCGCCAGCAGATCGATCAAGGCCTGCCGCTGGACCGGATCCGCGTCGACGATCAGGACGTTTTTATGTGCGTCGGTCATACGGACTCGTCCGCGCCTGCCGCCGCAAGCCCCGCGCGACAAGCCGCTGAAAACGCGATTTTTTTGTTTGGGTCGTTCTTCGCCATTTCGCCAATATATCTGAAAATTCTACAAGACTCAAACAAGCACAGCCTGCTTGCGCCTCGCTCTTTCACGCACCACCCAACACACCTGTCCATCGGTAGGGGCGAAAAATTTTTCGCCCCTGCACGCCCACATCCTCCTCTCGCATCACGCCTCGCGTTTTACGCATAGCACTCATGACCATTCTCGGGCAGGCAAGGGGCCTGCCCCTACGCCCAGTGTTGTCAGCAGCGGCGCACGCGGGTATATTCGCGACGGACAAACCAAAGGAGGTCCTCCATGACGGACAAACAGGAAGATACCCTGCGCCTGGCTGGCGACACCAAGAAAAAACTTACCGGACGCAAATGCAAGGAGCTGGACTCACACACGGCCGCCATGCTTGAATCAAACGAAGTCAAGGCCATTACCGGCGAAGGTGAGGAATGGTGGTGCCCCAATCCGGACTGCGCAGTCGTCGACAAATAGTAGGCGCGTAAGGCCAAAAAAAGCAGGGCCTGGGTATTCTCTGCCCAGGCCCTGCTTTTTTTGGCCCCAATCCTACCTATTTTTTAGCCTTTCAATATAACGGATCGACATTATTGAAACAGGCATCAGTCAGACCTATCGTGCCGGGAACTCTTGCAATGAAACTAGGCAGATTCTCAGGCGCGACCCATGACCAAGAACACTCAGAAGCGTTTCGGGCAATCCGGCATGACCCTTGTCGAAACCCTTGTCGCCATGGCCATCTCGGGCATGATCGTCAGCGCGATCTACTCCCTTTTCCAGACCCACCATCGCATTGCCGCCAGGCAAAGTCAGACCACGCTCATGCAGCAGGAGCTGCACTCCGCCGCCGCGCTCATTTCCGAAGAATTGCGCATGTGCGGATTCTCGGCGCAAGGCAGCCCGGGCTTCGGCTTTTCTCATAATCCCGGGATAGGTGCCCCGGACTATGGACGCGCCACCACAGGGACCGCAGTCTATTGCAGCCAGGACTGGAACGCGGATGGAATCGCCAATGAAAACGGCAGCGGCAGCCTGCGCGAGCACGCGGGCTTCAGACTCAACGTCGCCAATGACGGCTCCGCCAAAAAAATCCCCGACCATGTGCTACGCAAGTACGACACCGGAGCCGTGGCTTGGCAACCTTTCAGCGCCAACATCGGCGACCTGCGCTTCACCTATCTCGACGCGAACGGCACAGTCATCAACGAACCTCATGAACATACGGAGAAGATCCGTGGCGTGCGCGTGAAGATCACCGCGATTCCCGACCGCTCCCGTGCCCGCTTGGGCGTCGGCAATCGAACGCTGTCAACCACCGTCTGGTGCAGGAACACGCAAATGGAAAAAATGCCGTGAACAAAGGCTACACGCTCCTCGAAACCCTGGTGGTCCTGGCCATCGCGGCCGTGTTGGCCGGCATCTGCGGCACGACGCTGCTCGCCGCCCTGCCGGGAGCCGAAGTGAACCGCGCGGCCAGGACCGTCGTCAGCATGTGCAGATACGCCAGATTCGAGGCCATCAAGCGAAACGCACAAATCCGGTTTGAGTGCGACACGGAGCAGAATGCCTGCGAAATCAGGGTGCGCGGCGACAACACCCTGCTGCGGCGCTTTGATCTCTCGGACTTGAGAAACCGGGTCACCCACGCAAAATCCTTCACCACCCATTTCAATGGCCTCGGAAGGGCTTCCGTGGCCGGAAGCGTGATTATTCAAAACGACACCGGAGTATCCCGCACGGTGAAGGTGCGACCTTCGGGCAGCGTGGTCACGGAGTAACGCAGCAGATGCCCAGCCTTTCCCGTACAGCATTCCCTGCAAAACGGCGCGGAGGCGAACCATGTCGAACAATGGCGCGAAATCCTGAGTTTTCAGATGGTTAAAAAGTCATGGAGGCCCGTCTTCAAGATTCCGCCACCGTTGTGCAGTGTCGTCCCTACAGAACGCCCGTTCAAGACCGCAAAGCCGATTTTTGCCGCAAAGGGCCGGTCCCGCAAGCGTTGGGAAGAACACGCCCTTTCCGGTTTCACGCTCATCGAGGTCCTGATGGCGGCGTCCATTCTGGCTATCGGCCTGATGGGCATCGCCGCTGTCATCACCCGGGCCTCGGTGCAGGATGTCCGCGCCAGTCACATCTCCCGAGCAAATTTTCTGATGGAGGAATTTCTGGAGAATGTCACACGCGCCCAGTACTCCGTCCAAGCCTACAATGCCTTGACGGACACCGCCGCAAGCCGCGTCATCGGTGACATCCGTTTTACCATGAACTGCACACTGGTCGAAAACACCCCCGTGGAAAGGTGCAAGGAGATGACCTGCCTCCTTTCATGGGACAACAGCGGCTCACGCGCGAGCGCACGGTACGTCTATGTCCTCTCTCCGAAATTCTAGGCCCGCCCCGGAAACCCGTCCTGGCCAGTCCGGCATGGTCCTCATCGTGGCCATCATCACCCTCGCCCTGCTCGGGATCATGGGACTGGCCGCCAGCGACACGGCGCATCTGAACATCCTCATGGCCGCCAACGGCCAGGACTCCAAAGCCGCCTTCTTTCTGGCGGATTCAGGCGCGAACGCGGGCCATGAATATCTGGAAAGCGCCATCGCCTCCGTCAATTCCACGTTCTACAGCAACGGCGCCAACGCTTCCGACTGGGAAGAGAGTCGCGACTTCAACCCGGATGACTTCCCCGTCACATGGCACCGCCATGGAGCAGGGGCCACCCATGTGCGGGTGGGTTTCATCGGGACGGGGCTGATGCCGGGCAGCGCACTGCAGGGCGGTTCGGGATACGGGAGCATGGGCAGCGGCGCGACCTCAGGCGGCACCTACAGCAGCTACCTCATCCGCTCGCACAGGCAGGGACCGCGCAACTGCGTAGCGGAAGTGGACCTGGGCTGGAGGCACGTCAACCAATGAACAGAAAAATCGAAAATGCGATCCGGATAGTCGCCTGCGCACTCTTCCTCCTTGCCTCCGAAGCGCGAGCGTATCGGCCTTCAGATTTCCACTGGCTGCCGCCCTTCCTGGCCATGGAAGAAAAACCATCGCTGACCTTCGTCCTGGACACCTCGTCGAGTATGCTGAAGCGGGCGTATTCCGGTCCGTTCAACGCGACACGCGGCTACTTCGGGTACTTCGATCCTCGCTCCTCCTACAGCTACAATGCCAAAAGCGACGCGCCGCATTTTTTTGCGGACAACGCCACAGGAGAATGGAACGGCAATTTCCTGAACTGGGCCGCGATGCTGCGCATCGATGTGGCGCGCAAGCTGCTGAGCGGCGGAAAACTCGACGACCGGAGCGTCTACTACGAATCTGAACCGCTTGGACATGAGGCAGAGGACTTTGCATTTAACGCCACAGAGCTCAAAAACGGCATGACGCCCCTGCGTGGAGCCGTCACCATCAAGGCCAGAGATGACGAAGGGCTGATGCTCGTATCCGGACCTCAGTCCGAGGGATGCTACGCCCTGCGCGTCACGGTCGAAGGCGAAAATGTTAGCGGCCTGCTCCAGGCCATGAAGAACAAGGCCCGCGTCGCGCTATTCACCTTCGAAGACGGCGCGCACCACCAGCTTCCCATGACCGGCAACGCTGCCGAACTCGAGCAGATCATAGGCGTCGTGAACTCCGCCAATCCACGGGGTGTTGCCCCGCTGTCCAAAACCCTGCACGAGGTCTACGAGTATCTTCGCCAAGACCCTCGGCGCGGCCCAAAGACTGACGACCCGTTTTACTTTCCGTCCAAGGGGCAAACGGTGCCCTGCACCAAACAGCGCGTTATCCTGGTCAGCGCCGGAGAAAGCTCCGGGGATCAAGGCGTTCCCGACAAATTCAAAAATCTGGTCACGCTCCCGCGACCAAAAGAGGACTATCCCACGCAACCGGGCGGGAGCACCTATCTGATCGACATGGCTTACCTGGGGCACACCACGGACTTGCGCCCCGAAGACGGCATGGAGGGGATGCAGAACTGGGATTTTTACGCCGTCTGCGTCGCCGACGGCACGAGCCATCTCCTACAGGACGCGTCCCAGTACGGGAAATTCAGAGACGCGAACGGCGACAACCTCCCCGACCTGCCGGATAAATTCGACGCTGACTGCAACAGCCTGCCCGACAACTTTTTCACCTCACAGTCGGGACACGAACTGAAAACAGCCCTGACCCGCGCCCTGCTGCCCGACGCTGCGGGAGTTGCGTCCGGCACGGCCACAGCCGTCTCGACCCAGACTCTCAGCGGCGAAGGAGCTGCATATCAGGCGATCTTTTTCCCGCCCGGCGGAACAAACCAAACCGCCCCGCCCTGGTCGGGGGAAGTGCGGGCCTATCTTGTAGACGCTCAAGGCAACCTGCGCGAGGCCAATACGAGTGCCCAGGGTGACGAGAAAACCGCAGGCAGGGTCATCGAATTCAGCGGGGAAAGAATTTACGTCCACGCCGATGCAGATGGCAACGGCCTTATTGACGAAGGAGAAAGAAATGCCACGGCCCTGGACTGCCTGACGGACATCGATGTCCTGTGGTCCGCAAGCACCTGGCTCAATAAACTGAGCAACGAGGGGGCGGTCACGCAACGATCGAGCTATGCCTCCGTTGCGCCGAACCGCTACATCATGACCTTTGTGGACATCAATCAGGATATGGTGGCCAACGCGAACGATGGAGAAATCCAGGATTTCTCGCTTCCGGCCAAGCCTGCGGAGACAACGCTCAACTCGCCGAATTATTTTTACAACTACCTGACATTATACGAATCCGCTTCCGGGACGCTAGGGCTTGACCCGGCCAGTCCGATCCTCACCCTGCGAGAAAATGATTCCGCGGGCTTCGCAATGTTCCAAGCAGAACTGGCCAAGCGCCAAGTGGACTTCATCCGGGGAATGGATGTCGGAAACGCCACGGTGGGAGGGATTCGGGATGACACCCGAAACCGCATGCACGAGGGAAATGCCTGGCGACTGGGGGACATTGTCTTCTCGTCGCCCATCGTGGTCGGCAAGCCTGCCGAAAACTATCACCTCATATATAATGATACGACCTACGAGAGATTCCTGACAAAATACCTGGACCGTCGCCAGGTGGTCTACGTCGGGGCCAATGACGGGATGCTGCATGCCTTCAACGGGGGCTTCTGGAACGCCAAAACCCGCACTTTCGACGATGAGCGAGCCGGGCCGACGAAATTCACCCTCGGCCAGGAACTCTGGGCCTACGTGCCCTACAACCTGCTTCCGCACCTCAAATGGCTCATGCACCCGGATTACGGGAAAGGCCTGCATGTCGCCTACATGGACCTGACGCCCAGGGTTTTCGACGCCCGGATTTTCGTCATGTCCGACGGGGTCACGTCCATTGACGAAGCCAGATATCCAGACGGCTGGGGCACCATCCTGGTCGCGGGCATGCGCCTTGGCGGGGCGGCCATGGAAGTGGACATCGACAAAACCGACGGCGACGCCTTTAAAAAGGGCATCGATCGCACCGTGTCCTCGGCATACGTGATCATGGACGTGACCGACCCGGAATCCCCGCCCAACGTCATGGCTGAGATATCCATGCCCGGCCAGGGCTTTACGACCTGCGTCCCGGCAGTCATGCCCATGAGCAGCCCCAATGCAAAGAATGCGGACGAGAACAGGTGGTACATGGTCTTCGGCTCCGGTCCGGCGGATGCCGACGGACGAGCCAAGGGCAAACTGATGAACGAGAACAGCGACCAGCCAGGCAAACTCTTCGTGCTGGACGTAAACGCCCTGGTCGCGGAGAAAACAATCAAGACAGTGGACAGCACCGGCCTGATCTCCGCACAAGGCGATCCTTTCGCCTTCGCGGAAGCGGGATCGTTCATCTCCGACCTCGTGGGCGTGGATCTGGACATCCCCTCCAAAAACATCGCGGGAAAATTCAGCACCGACCTTGTCTACTTCGGCACCGTGGCCGGGGATTCGGCCAGCCCTACGGGCATGGTCTACCGGCTGCGAACCGACAATGGCCCGCCCGAAGACTGGCAAACGTCCACCCTGGTCGATGTGGGAGAACCAGTCAGCGCCGCGCCCTCGGTCGCCGTGGACGAAACGGGCAGTCTCTGGGTTTATTTCGGCACGGGGCGCTTTTTCAACCACGACGACATCATCCAACCCGACCCCATGGGCTTCTACGGAATCAGGGAACCGGAAACCGCAGGGATCCGGAACTGGGACACGGTCTTCACATCACTCCTCTTCGACAGCAGCACGGTTGCCGTGACGCGGGGCACGTGCGGGGAGGGGGAATTTTCCGAAGATTGCGTCGGAATAATCCAGATGGAGGAAAGCTCCAACGCCACTCGGGACTTGGCATGGCTGGCCAGCGCGCTCGACCAGGCTCCGGGCTGGAAACAGACATTCAGCGCAACGGGGGAACGGGTCCTGGGCCAAGCGGCCGTTCTGGGAGGATCCGTGGTGTTCACAAGCTTTGTGCCGGCGCAGGAAATTTGCGCAACAGGAGGAGCAAGCCGCCTCTGGTCGCTCTACTACAAGACCGGCACCCCGTACTTCTGGCCATCGCTGGAACATTCCGGCGGGAACTTCCCAGCCTTCATCGACCTCGGCCCAACCATGGCCGCCCACCCCACGCTGCACGTCGGGGAGAACCCCACCACAAAGGCTATCACCCAATCCAACACCGGCGATCTCACAGGCACCGAAGTCACCAGCCCCCTGCCCTTCAAGTCCGGAGGCCTGTTTTGGCGTAAGAATACGGAATGATGGGGATAGCAAGCCATTTAAACCAGGCATGCGCCATCACATCTACACTCATACCCAGGCCGATCCCGCTGCAGGCCTGGGTGAACACGGAAAATGTCGTTGACCGAGCTAGTCATCAAAAGCGTCCGTTCTTGTAACGATGTCACAAAACAGGCCAAAGTGGTTCGCTCCTAAATCCTTATTGACTTATTGTGAAACAAGAACAATGGTGGCAAAAAATGATACCACGGTTAAACTCGAAGCAGCGACGAACGCTTGAGGAAATTTTTAAAAAACCGACATCAAGCAATGTTAGAAGTGATGACGTGAAGAGTCTGATCGAAAGCATTGGTGGCTCACTCTCGACAAAGGGACGGACCAGTGGGTCACGGATTCGGATTATCATCGGCGAACACTATGCAAACTTGCATGATCCGCATCCGAGTCCTGTATTGTGCAAAGCCGCAGTTAAAGACTTACGCAATCTTTTTGAAAAGATAGGGGTAAAACCATGAACACACCAATGATTTACAACGGATATTCGGCTATAATTGAGTTTGAAAATGAATGTGAATCATTCCGAGGAGAAGTGCTGGATATTAACGACACCATAACTTTTTATGCAAATTCCGCAGAAAAGCTAAAAGAGGCAATGAAAGATGCCATTGATGACTATCTTGAGCATTGCGCGGAAATAGGTAAAACACCTGCAAAACCATATTCTGGAAAAATATCCGTGCGCATGGCAACTAATTTACACAAATTAGCCGCAAACGCCGCGACAATGCGAGGAAAAAGTATAAATTCATTTATCATAGAGTGTATTGAAAAGGAAATTTTCGGGAAAAAGCATATATCCCCAAAGTCGAAGCAAAACACTCAATTTTTTTGTGAAAAGAAAATTTCATCTTTGGATGAATATAAAAATGTCCATGGCTAGGAATTGACCTGCTCGGCACTTTTCAGACCAGCCGAAACTTGAGATAGGTTTCTCCCTCAACCACGAGGGAGTCGTGAAAACCCTCACTCCGCTCACATCCGGCGAAATCTCAGCCCCGGAGATCGACCCGCCCTTGATGTTCACGTCCGGCGGGCTGTTTTGGCGGAAGAATACATACTGACTGCACTTTCACCGAGGCGACTGAAAGAGTGCTAAGTCTTGCCGCCGTACAAGAAGGATCCGTCGTCTTCGCAAGCGACCATCGGCGGCGGTGACCCATATTGACGACTTCTACGGCTGAATAGCCGTTAGCACTATGTCTGGACATACCTTCTTGCACTACCTCTTTGGCCGTGTGGCCGGTCCAATTGGGGGCTACTCCACTCTCCCCTTCATAGAACTCGACCCAGACTTAGACACAACCCCCATCCAGTACATCGGCGAAAACCCAACCACAGCGGTCTTTACCCGATCAAACATCGGCGAACTCACGAAAACCGAGGCCGACACCCTGCGGCCCTTTAAGTCCGGTGATCTGTTTTGGCGGAAGAATACTGACTGATATTAATCAACCATCGCATTGCCATACACAAAAACACCCTCCTATTCAAAAGTATCAGCGCTGAAAATGTACTAATGCTTTTGACAAATTAATCATTCATGATTAAAAAAAGAAAAAAACCATCCTCCTAGTAATGAGTTCTTTCTTTTTGTTTTCAAAATGTTAGCGAAAAAAGCATGCTGAGCAGAGACAGCCATCTGGCCATACAAAGGTATCGAAATTGCATAAGATAGATTTGGCGATGTTTTATATTTTTAGCTCATTGTCTTGAACAGATGCGGGCGAACACATTAATTTCAACTAGCTAAATAGATTGATTTCCGTCAAACATACACGGTGCCGCGTAGATATGTTCGTCGTTTGATACTTACAAAATTTGCGCACAAATGGACAAATTATGCTTATTTATACGACCCGCAATGTGTACGCAGCCACTCCCAAGAAACGAATGCGGAGCAATTTTTCCCGAGGCCCTCACAGTGAGAAGATGATCTTGCCTGAAGAAAAATTATTCACATGTGACGGAATGACGTTGATCGAACTCCTGGTGGTGATCGCCATCATCGGTATCGTCGCAGGCGTGACAGGTCTCCAATTTTTAAAATACGCCCCGACGTACGAACTCAGATCAAATGCGAGAACCCTCTATGCAGAAATGCAGAACGCAAAGACACGCGCCATTCGCGCAGAAAGAGAATGGGGGATCGTATGCAACGAAGGCGCATCCGAATGCGCCATCTACTCATCGGCCGGACCTGACGGAAACTTCACGAATACGGGTGACAACGTATTGGTAAGATCCATCGATATGACGACATCGACACATGGGATACGAATCGGGCATGGCGCGGCGACAACCGCTGTAGGCGGGGGGGCGATCGGCGCGGATAACGTGACGTACCCTGCAAACACACTCATATTCCGAGTCAATGGGGTCACTAACAGCGCAGGCTTAATATACATACAAAATGACAGGGATGAAGCGTATGCCGTGGGCACAAACATGTTCGGTAATATTTTCTTACGCAGATGGGATGGAGGCGGGTGGAATTGATGAAAGATTCAGGCTTTTCACTGGTCGAGCTGCTCGTCGCCATTGTCATCGGCGGAATAATTATTTCAGCCGCGTACATGTTGTTCATCAGCAACCAACGGACTTACATCATTCAGGATGAATTGGTCAGCATCCAGCAGACAATCAGACCTGCGGCAGAATACATAAGCAAGCATATCCGGATCGCCGGCCTCGACCCGGACCAGACCGGCCTTTTCGGCATCAGGGACGCCACAAACAGCACCATTGAGTTCAGCTTTGACCGTGTTAACGATGGCCTGGGAATACCCTTACAGGGGGTGCTTGAACCGACAGACGAAATCAAAGCATTCCGGGTCCTCAACTCGGAGCTCCAAGAAATGGACCAAGCTACAAATACGTGGGAGACCATAGCTGAAAATGTCGAAGTATTGAATTTCGTGTACCTGAACAGCAATGGAAACGTAATCATCGACCCTGCCGCCAACCAGGGAGCTATCAGAACGGTCGAAATCTCCATTATCGGTGTGTCTCGAAATCCTGTACCCCGTTATACAAACAACAACTCTTACGTCAATCTTCAAGGCACCGAGATCCTTGCACCTCAAAATGACAACTTTGTACGAATGATGTTTTCGGAGACTGTGCAGTGCAGAAATCTAGGCCTATAAAAAAACACTTCGCGCATGGCTTCACAATTATCGAAGCACTTGTTGCAGTTGCAATCTTAAGCATCGGGATTCTTGCTACAGCTAAGATGCAGGACCAATCTATCCGTGGCAATTTTATTTCCAAAAGGATCAATACCTCCGTCTTTTTTGCCGCAGGGGAGATCGAACGTCGCGCGGGATTGAACTACGACAACGCGACCGACAGCGACAACGACGGCGCAGGAGGATTGTTCGACATTGGGGGCGGTGCCGACGACGCGCTGATTTACACGCAAAACGGGCACACCTTCAATATCTTCATCAATGTTGCCGAGGACGCCCCCGTCGACAAAGTCAAGACCATCAATGTGATTGTAACGCACAACAACAATCGTGTTGCTGAATTTCCATACATTTTGCGTAGAGATTGAATATGAACAGACAAAACGGATCCGCCCTCGTCGTCACCCTGGTTGTCCTGGCCTTTCTGGCGGTCATCGGCATTGCTGCTCTGAACAATACGGATCTTGAGCTTTTCTCCAGCAGGACCACTCGGGACTTCAGAGAAAATTTTTACATTGTCGACGGAGGCCTCAACAGGGAAATTGTCACAGCCCTAGGGTATCCTCTCTACCCGACACCTGAAGAACAGCGCAACATGGACCCCTTCCGCGTTGCGCGCGCAGAAAACGGCACCTTCCCCGATTGCCCCATCGACGGCAACTGCACCGGCACAAACTCCACTCTTGGAAATGATCATTTCGTCATCAACAATTTTTATGATTACGCCATAGATTTCCGCGGCAGGTCTCAACCTGTGATCGTCAAGGGCGAATCTTCCGACATCATCTATTACCGCATCTTTACTCAAAGAAACGCATCAAATGCCGTTCGCGGGGAAGGCTTTTTCCGCACGACGACAGGCATGTAGCGAGTTGGAGGACGTGATGAAAGTATCAAAGTTTTTTTTAATCACAATTGCTTTGTTAGGACTGACATTCTCTAACTCAGCTATTGCCGACGACCTGGATGCGTTCAAGCAATTGGCCAAAAGCAATGCGATGATACTCATGGATACATCCGGCAGTATGTCTTGGCCTGTCTATAATCCGGATATAGATTATGCAGCATTCATGAAATGGATGATAGATAATGGATATGCCTATGACGACAATGAAGCCAGAAGCACCGCTTGGTGGGGCACAAACTATGACAAGCTGGACCCAAAGGGAATATATCTGGTCAAATCACCGATAGGACACCGGCTGGTAAGTTATGTTGATAGCGCAGGGAATGCACAACAAAAATCTGCTCTCGGGGATGTTATGTCCAAAACTTCCTCATCTGCAAACGATAGGGACAACTGGATTGAAGACGCTATTATTCCAAGCATAAACGCAGCCGGGGAACTGTGGAACGTGGATGATGATTCAAGCGTAGACATACTCGTTGAGGATGGAAAAAAATACGTAGCATTTCCAGCAGGCCCCTCAGGGTCCATGACCAACTTAATTGGAGGAGCAGCAGTCACCGTTGACGCCGATATTCAAGGACGACTCAAAAACAGTCAAGATGTCGAACTGCATAAATCACAAGTTGATCCTATGACAAACCAGGTCTTTGACTATGGATTCCTGGGGTTTTTAAGTTCAAGCGGCTATTATTTTTCAGGTGTTTTTGAAAAAAACACTACAGGTCTTAACTTTACATCATCACATTCTAATTGGACTACAGATACTGTTTATATTTTTGCTACAGGGAACTGGATCAACTTCATAAAACTAGTCGAAGACTTTATTCTTGCAGATGCCTACTCATCTTGCAGAAAGAACTGGACGTACGATTACCAACGCTATGTAGCATGGAAGTATATTTGCTACAAACAGTCTGAATCAGAGCCTCCATGGGTTTCAAAAGTTGTCGAAATTAGATCTCACGACATAGATTATCATCCTGACGGAGATTATCCAAACTCTCCTACAGGATGGTTTACACGTGGATACATAGAAGCTCCAGCTTATGCTGAGTTGATAAAAATCAAGTTTTCCTATGTAGACACCGACTACAGCAGCTGGTACGGCACAAACAATGATTTCGTAAACATAGTAAACGAAGAAACAGGACAATCAATACTCGCAATATCAGGCAACGATGTCGGGCCAGGCACCAATGCGCAAATCTCCACTAACGGAGGAAACAACTGGTCCTCAGCATCAAATTATCTTGATTCAGAAGGCTACACTCCTCCGCTTAACGCAAGACATCTTCGAATTGAATATAGAAACGGTTCAGTATCCGGAGTTTCAGGAGCAGACAGAGGATTCAAGATTACCGGTTACAAATATGTGACCGTCACGACTGGAGAATCCGGCGAATTTTCGTGCTGCAATGGGCTTGACGGATTTGGATACAAGATCAAATCTCGAATGGATGTTGCAAAAACAGCTATGGTCAACGCTGTCGAACTGACTAAAGACACCATAAATTGGGGTCTGACAAAGTTTAACTCAGGCACTGGCGCCACCATTCTTGCACCACTCGGAACATCGCCGTCCTCCGTAATAAGCCAGCTTGAAGATTTAGAAGCAGGGGGCTCTACGCCGCTCGGGGAGGCGTTGCAAGACACGTATAAGTTCAATCATACATACCTTGCCAACAATCCAGAAGCAGCAGAATGCTCTGCAAACTTTGTACTCACAGTCACTGACGGGTACCCATCAGACGATGGATCATGGAGCAGAATTAGCGGCGTCACCTTTGGAAAATGCACTACCGGCTATGGGACATGCGGCTCTACATATGGAGACGCGGATGTATGGCCCGACTCATCTGGGTCGCTTAATAACTACATGGACGACGTTGCCCATTGGATGTATAATGAAGCGACGTATACGCACACCGTACACTCTATCGCTTTCGGTCTTGACAATCCTATGCTCGGAGATGTTGCTGAATCAAGCGATGGAATTTACATTACCGCATACAATGAAGAACAGCTTCTCAATGCATTTTATTCGCTCGGTCTCTCCATGACTAACGCTATTTCTTTTGCTGCGCCCGCCATATCAGTCGATGAAGAAAACAGGGCTCAAGCAGGAGACGAGCTTTACATGGCATTTTTCAGACCAGTTCGCACTGATTACTGGGAAGGAAACTTGAAACGTTTCAAAATTTCATGGAACGCTACCGAAGAGACTGTTGTAGATCAGTACGGAAACGATGTTACGGACACCGATGGATCATTCAAACCGTCATCTAGCTCTTTTTGGTCTACCGAAAATGACGGAGGTCAAATCAACAAAGGTGGTGCAGGCGGCGTTTTGCAAGAAAAAGTTTCTTCGAATTTTGCATCGTCAAACTACTATGACAGAATGCTCTATACATTTCACAACGGGAACATGACTTCATTCACGAAAGCTAACATGGCCCCTTCAGATTTTGGCGCATCTACCGAAGAAGAAGAAGCCAAAATCATCAATTTTATGTACGGCTACACGTTCAATGCCGACATCTCCACCAACCCGACGGCTGAGCGAAACTGGATTCTTGGAGACATCATCCATTCGGAACCCTTGGTTATTGACTATGTTGATTCTTCCCCTCAGCGCCTTTTGACAAACCGCTATATCGCAATCGGATCAAACCACGGCATCCTGCATATATTTGATACGGCAACCGGACAGGAACTTTTTGGATTCGTTCCTCCTGCCTTGCTCCCTTCACTTGAAAACTACGCACTATTCTCAGACACGCATTATTACGGCGTAGACGGCCAGATATCTAAATTCCAGACAGGCCGAAACCCGAGCCTCATGGTCTTTGGCCTTCGCCGTGGCGGGCGCGCCTACTATGCCCTCGACATATCCAGCACCGCGACCTCGATGTGGGACTTGGCCTGGTCGATCACAAGCGATATGCCTGATTTTTCAGAACTTGGACAAACGTGGTCTAAAGTTTACTTTTCAAATTTGCCACAGACTGACGGTACCTATCTTGACGTAGGAGTATTCACAGGCGGATATGACCCTGCAGAAGACAGCAACTCCACATCATTCCTCCCCCAGGGAAATTCGCAGGGAAGAGGCATCTTCGTGGTCGACGCCTCTGACGGCTCTCTTGTCTTCAAGTGTACTTACGGCACAACCAACAGCACTTCCGACCCAACGGCATTCACGCGAGCAGACATGAAGTACTCCTTCCCGGCCGATCCTCGGGTTGTCAGACTCCCCGACGGCCACAAAGATGGCGATCTCGTCATTTATGCTGTCGATGTCGCCAGCCAACTCTGGAAAATGCTTTATGACAAAGATGCATCTCCACAATGGCAAGTGCACAGAATATTTAACAGTAATGGACCAACCAATACTGAAGGCGGCGCAGACGTGGCCAGCGGCCTTTCCGCCAAACTCAAACTTGAGAACATAGGTTTTGATTCCGCAACACTACTCGATTCAACCGATATTGGCCGAAAAAGCTTTTCTCAACCCGACGTATCGTATGCAGGAGACTGCTCTACAGACAATCCTGTAATTTATTTTGGGACTGGCGACAGAGAAAATCCACTTGACACCGCCGTTAGTCATCGATTCTATGCCATATATGACATGTCAACAAACAACACAACAAGCCAATACTACAATCGCGTTTTGAACGAAGCAGACCTTTTGAACGTTAGCGATGTGTCCAGCAACAGTTCAAATCCAACTCAGTACCTTGGAGATGACTACAACTCAACAGCTCAAGGCTGGTATATACAATTTGACAAGCAAAATGATGCTTATGATCACACTGGAGAGAAACTGACTTCTTCTCCCCGCTTATTCAACAAAATCATTTTCTTCTCAACTTACAAGCCTACTTTTGATGATATTTGCGCTCCCAATGGTGACTCATTCCTTTACGCTATCAAATACTGCTCTGGAATGCCCGCTTACGACTGGGTCGACAGCTCAGGCAAACCAACACGATACCAATTACACAAAAATAGTCCATTGGCCTCATCATGGCGCATCATGGCCAAAGAAGGCGTAGCTGCTGGTAAAATCAGTGTTGGCTCGAAACTGATCAACATTCCGATTGAAATCCCGTCAGGCTTAAATCTCATCTGGTGGGACTACAACTAAAGGAGGTCTCTACGATGTTGAGAATATTCATCTCTGCTATTATTATACTGATACACGTTAATGCGTATGCATATCCTATCAGGCAAATAGATGGGACCGTAGAAAAAATCATAGACAGAACAATAATCATAAACGAGGAAAAATTTCGCCCATCAGGTTATGCATCCGCATTACCTCAATGGGTCGTCGAGGGCTCTGTTATCAAAATGTCCTACGCGTGCAACGAACTTGGTGAGTGCTATTATATTGATATAGTCGAGACTGACGGAAAGTTATCAATCATGAATAAAATAAACCAAGAACTATTGAACTTCGAGAGAGTATTCCCCTGATTTAACGTCGCCTTTACTCCTTTCAAAGTCAAACTCAGGAATCGCCCGGCTCCGGAGTTTGACTTTGCATCCCTCCCTCCCTATCAAAGCCCCCATGCCGCTCCATTTCCTCGACCGCCTCACGCCCCGCGCCTACCCCCGCACGCGCTTGCTCACCGCTGCCATTGTCTGGTCTGCGGTCGGCATGTTTCTTTCCGTCAAAGGCATTTATCTTTCTCGGGAAGGATCGTTGTTTTTTATCGTGACCGTGGTTGTGGCCGGAGCGGTGCTGGGGATTGCTAAAGGCAGATTCATTTTGGACCGGGTCGCAGGCAAGATTATTCTTCATATCGGCGGCAAGCCTTCCCGCACTTGTCTGGGTGGACTTTTTTCCGTTCGGAACTGGATGCTTATCGCGGTCATGATCATATTCGGGCGGACTTTAAGCTTTCTGCCAATGGATGCGGGTATCAAGACCGGGTTCTACGTCATGGTCGGCAGCGGCCTGGCCTATTCCAGCCGACTCCTCTGGCGTGCCTGGAAGACCTCACCCACAGAGGCCCCTTAGCAAGCCGTTGAAAAAGGCGATCTGCTGCGTCAGCGAAAAAATGCAGACCGCTTATGTATGCGCAATACACCGCGCGCCCTGCATTTTTTCGCGTCCTTGCATCTCACCATTTTTGAACGGCCTGCGAATTTTGATTTTTTCAACAGCCAGTCAGTACCCCATCACCCGAAGTCTCCGGCCCTTTCATATTTCGCGCTGCGAGCGCTTCCTTTACCTGCCTGAACCCGTAGCCCACATCCGCCACTCCGTGCGCATCATCACCGTAGGCCGCGCCAATCCCAAGCTTGGCGGCAGCGTCCAAGATCGGAGCACAAACGTATGGTTCGGACTGACCTTTCAGCAGAGCCCGCGCATTGATATCAAGAATTGCGCCGGCGTCACGGATCCATTCCAGATTTCGCATGACCCGCTCCCAAACCTCCGGCAGCGCCAAAGTTTGCAGATAGTCCGGGTCGTGGAGGCGGATAAGATCGAAATGGCCCACAACCTCCGGCCTGGTTTCCCGCAGCATTTCCAACTGCTCGTCAAAATAGGCCGCATACAGCAGGCTCGTTCCGCCACGCATCGCGGAAGCCTTGTCGTAGGCTTCCTTGGAAAAATCAAAACAGACGCCACGCACATGGTGGACCGAGCCCACCACGTAATCCAGCGCGTGGTACCGACGTAAATCAGCCACCCAGCGGGCGCAGCCCGGATACCATTCGCTTTCCATCCCCACCAGAATGCGCATGCGGTCCTTGTATTCGCGGGCAAGCCCCCTGGCCTCGGCCACATAAAGAGCAAACCGCGCCTCCATCCAGCCTGCTGACCGGCCACGTTCCACTTCATCGGGATACAGCCCGGCGTCGCCAAAAGGCGGCATGTGCTCGGTCAGGCCGACGCATTCAAACCCGGCCGAATGGTAAGCCTCGACGATATCCGCCAGCGTATCCCGGGCATGATCACAATATTGACCGCTGTGCCCTCCGTGCAGGCTGATCTTTCTCATGATGCGCCGCCCATGCATTTGCAAATATCCTTGGCGCTTTTGGGAATGTCCGCGCTCAAGACGTCATGGCCCGTTTCCGTGACCAGTACATCGTCCTCGATGCGGATGCCGCCGAAATCCAGATAGGCATCCACTGCCGCGTAGTTGATGAACTGTTCCAGGCGCCGCTCTTGCCGCCACTGCCCGATAAGCGCGGGGATGAAATAGATACCCGGCTCAACGGTCATGACAAAGCCGAGCCGAAGCCTGCGCGCCATGCGCAGCCCGGACAGGCCGAACTGGGCGGAACGCTTGAACGTGTCGTCATAGCCCACGTAATCCTCGCCCAACGCCTCCATATCGTGCACATCAAGCCCAAGCATGTGCCCCAGGCCATGCGGAAAAAAGAGGGCGTGCGCGCCGCTTGCGACGGCCTCCGCCGGATCGCCGCGCATCAGTCCGAGGTCCGACAGCCCCCGGGCCACAACCTCGGCAGCGGCCAGATGGCACTCCGCAAAAGGCACTCCGGGGGCCATGCGCGAAGTGCCCTCGGCCAGAGCTCGGAGCACAATTTCATAAACATCCTTTTGCCGAGCCGTGAAACCTCCACTCACGGGCAGGGTCCGGGTGATGTCCGAGGCATAGCCCAACGGCGAGACCACTCCGGAATCGACCAGAAGCAGATCGCCATCGCGCAGAATCTGCTCATGAGAGTGGTTGTGCAGGACCTCCCCGCGCCGGGACAGAATCATAGGAAATGCAACCCGACTGCCACGCGCAAGGATCAGGCCCTGCGAGTGACCGTAAAGTTCCATTTCCGAGAGGCCGGGAACACAGGCCGCCATGAGGTGGCTGTACATTACAGCAGAAAGCGCGATGGCTTCACGAATTTGCGCCACTTCCGCTTCGCTTTTGACGCTGCGCAGTTCCACAATCCCGTGCACAAGCACGCGGGAGAATCCTGTTTTCGCCCCCTGGGGCGAAGCACCCAACAAATCGGCCAGAAGCAGGGTCGTGTCTCCATGGTAGGGCGGTGGGTAATGGACGCTTCGACTCTGCCCTCGCGCCTGCTGCACGGCACTCGCCAATCCGTTCAAGGCTTCACAACCCGTAATGCCGGACAGGGAGGCCAATTCCGAAAGCGAGGGGACCGCCCCGCTCCAGATGGTATGCTCCAAGCCAAGCACAGGACCGAACAGAATCTCTTCCCCGCTCTCGCAGTCCAGCCACAGACAAAGACCTGGAGTATTCAGGCCCGTGAAATAAAGAAAAGAACCGTCCTGACGAAAGTCGAACGTGTTGGCGGGATAGTTCATGCCGATCAGATCATTGCCGATCAGCAGAATACAGCCGCTATTGACAAGACTAATCAGCGCGGCCCGGCGGGCCTTGTATACAGAGAAATCGAACATGGAGGGCTCCTGAAATGGCAAGAACAATCGGGGCCGGAGCGCGGAAAAGCCGTGCATGTAGGCGTCTTGCCTTGTTTGGCGCGTATGATTACCTAGAGGCTTCGTATCGGGACGCGCCCGAAACGGCAAATTCTCTTTTTCCACGGAGACGCACATGCACTGGGTTCTTTTGGCCAACGGGCCGCTGACACTTTCTCCCGCAATCCGGGACCTGATTTCCACCGCCGAAAGGCTGATTGGGGTTGACGGCGGCAGCAGGCATTTGCACGCCATGGGAATGCTTCCGCACCTGGCCGTGGGCGACATGGACTCCATCCCCAGGGAACTGCTGGAACAGTATCGCAGTGCGGGCGTGGAGATGCACCTGCACCCGCCCAAAAAAGACGCCACAGATCTGGAATTGGCATTGGAACTGGCCTTGGATCGGGGGGCGACCCGCATCTCCATCCTTGGCGGGACAGGGGGCAGGCTCGACCACACCCTGGGCAACCTTTTTCTCCTGGCCCGCTGCCTGCCCTCTGGAATCCCGGCCTGCATCATGGACCAGGAACAATGCGTGCACCTCACGGATCAATCCCTGACCGTAAGCGGCGCCGTGGGCGACACCCTGTCCCTGCTCCCGGCCACGCCCGTGGCCAGCGGCGTGAGCCTCACCGGCCTTGAATATCCGCTTCAGGATGCCACCCTGACCTTCGGCACCAGCTGGGGCATGAGCAACGTCTTTGTTGAAACCCGAGCCACGGTGACCCTGCGCTCGGGCCGCCTTTTTGTCTTCCACCTTTTCAGGTCCTGAAACTTCCCGCAGGGCACCCTGCCCAAATCGGCGTCTGAGGGACGGACACAGAACCGGCACGGACTGGCACGGAGCGCAGGAATTTCGACAAGCGCGGGCGCAAAAAAAGGCTTCGTGCATGCAAAATGCAGAAGCCTTCCAGCCCGGAGCGCGGTAGCGCCTAGTCGAACTCTTCAGAGCGAACTATCGAGCACCATGTTATCGCGGTGCACAACCTCCTGATGCGGGCAGGGACCCAGGATCTTTTCGATTTCAGAGCTGCTCAGACCCTGGATCTTGCGCAACTCCACGGCCTTGAAATTGGTCAGCCCCACGCCCACGGCGCCACCGCCCTGACGCACGATCCGAACCAGAGCGCCCATGCCGAAAGAGCCTTCCACACCGGAGATACCTGCGGCCAGAAGGCTCTTGCCCTTGCTGGTCAAGGCGCGAGCCGCGCCATCGTCGACCACGATGCTGCCGACCGGATCCAGGTGGTAGGCCAACCAGAACTTGCGGCCCGAGAGCATCTTCTGCGTCGGCGCGATCCAGGAGCCCAGGTCTTCCAGATCGAACACGCGCTCCAGCACATGCTTCTGCCGCCCCGAGACGATAAGCGTCGGCACGCCGATGCTCGCGGCGCGGCGGGCGGCCATGAGCTTGCTGAGCATCCCGCCGGTTCCAGCCCCGGTCTTGCCCCGGCACATGGACTGCAGATTGAGATCGGAAATGTTTTCGATGCAGGGCACAAAGCGGGCGTCGGGATTTTCCAGCGGATTGTCGTCGAAGACGCCGTCGGCGGAGGTCAGGTTGATGATCACATCGGCCCCGACCAGGTTGGCGACCATGGACGAAAGGGCGTCGTTGTCGCCGAATTTGAGTTCCTGCACGGCCACGGTGTCGTTTTCGTTGACGATAGGAATGACCTTCCAGTCCAACAGACGGCACATGGTGTTGCGCGCGTTCAGAAAACGCTCGCGGCTGCGCAGGTCGTCCTTGGTCAAGAGGACCTGCGCCGTGATCTTCTCGTAGTGCGCGAAAGCCTCGTCATAGCTGTGCATGAGCCGGCTCTGGCCCACGGCCGAGGCAGCCTGCTTGTGCACCATGCAGCCGGCGGCCTTGTCCGCGCCGAGCACGCAACGCCCGGCGGCCACGGCCCCGGAGGTCACGAGCACGATCTCAAGGCCGCGGTCATGCAGCCCCGCGATCTGATCGGCCAAGCGGTTGACCACGCGCGGGTCGAGACCCTTTTCCGTGGTCAACACGGCGCTGCCAATCTTGATGACGACCCGTTTGGCCTTCTCCAGAATCCGGCGGCGCTGCTCGCGCCAATCAGTCGATAGTTCCATGTTCGGTTTCGTCCTTGACGGTCTGCAGATGCAGATTCCACATGGCATCCAGCACCACGTCCAC
>Ga0265295_1003166_pt1 | contig 24507 bp, 28 predicted proteins | sample Munlansysbiofilm_FD_192503 | JGI IMG/M metagenome (GOLD analysis project Ga0265295, IMG submission 192503) | Leachate microbial communities from a municipal landfill in Southern Ontario, Canada - Methane capture system biofilm | ecosystem: Engineered > Solid waste > Landfill > Unclassified ... | reverse complement strand
AGACAATAAGCTCGACGCAGATCTGGTCGTCATTGACGAAAGTTCTATGCCCGACATTCTTCTGACTGATTCGCTCTTAACGGCAGTGCCAGACCATGCGTGCGTGGTGTTTCTCGGAGATATCGATAAGCTTATTGCTTCCGGTACCGGAAAACTCGAGAAGCTTGAGCAGGACAAGACCCAGAACGAGGAGCTGCAGGTGGAAACCGAGCACATGAAAAAGACCATCGCTGAGCAGGAAATGATGATTGAAGAACAAAAATCCATCATTGCCGGCCTCGAATCTGCCAAGCATGAACTTGAAGCGCGGATGGTAGAGATAAGCACGGCGCACGAAGAGCTTTTGATGGTCAAGGAAGAACTGCTCGCCTCCAACGAAGAGCTTAAAGCCAAGAATGAAGAGTTGATGGCAAGCAATAAGGAGCTACGCGGGGCTAACTCATGGCTGCGCAAGCTGCATACCGACCAGCAACGCACTATCAATGCACAAAAGGAAAAAATTGCTGAGCTGCAGTCCAAGCTTGCCTTTCATAAGGATCGTCCCGTGCTGCCCGGATGGAAGGTTGTCGGCATGACCGAAGATGAAGTGGTTTTCTATGATAACTACCGCCTGCTGCGCTTAAAGGCCGGCGAGAAATTCGAGGATGTCCATATCAAGGATATTGACGTATCCAAGGGCATTGTAATGACCAACTTTGGAGAGATCGGGTACGGCAAAAAAGCTGCTCCGAAAAGCAAGGCAAACGATAATTCTCCGAGTATCAACATGAACAGCGCCGGGGCAAGCGTAGCGCAAAACTAAGAGAGGTTCGTCATGGGCGGTGCTCTTGAAATGCTCGAAAGGGTTACGCTGAACCTGCAACCCTGGTGGCAAGTAATTACCCTCACTTGTTACTTTGTAGGATTTGGTCTGATTATCGCTGGGGTAGTCATGTTCGCGTCGCAAAAGCGCGGCATGATGCGCCAGGGACTCGAAATGAAGACCCCGTCGATGGCGATAGTCGCCGGTCTTTTGATGATGAACCTGTTTGCGTTTTTGGATGTCATTAGCGCAAGCACCTTCGGGGGCGAGGCGGCAAAGGCACTTGAGTACGAAAAGACCAGCGGAGCGAGCACACAGCAATACGTAATGCTTAAATTCGCAGTCTACGTCACCATGCTTGTCGGCTTTGCCTCGCTGGTAAAGGGGATTTATGGGCTCTACAGTTCATCGCACGACCCGCGCGGCTTCTGGCCTTCAGTAACGCACATTTGGGGCGGGTTTTTCGCCATGAACATCGAACAATTTATGATCGTTCTAGGTCAGACAGCCGGAGGACCGGTCGAGACCACCATAAGAAATCTTGTAACCGGATAATAAGGGATTGTCCGGGAAAGCAGCACTATAGACAGTAAAAAGGAGAAGAAAAATGCTCAACAAACTCAAAACAATTTGTTACCTCAACCACAAAGCAATCCACGTAGCCACCCTGCTCATGGTGCTTACCTTCTGCGTTGCTGCAAACCCGGTAATGGCAAAAGGCGGGTTTGGCGACATGGGGGAAAACGTAGCAGGTCAGTTTGGCGGTCTTACCAATGCCGCCAAGATGTTCGCGTTCTTCACAGGGTTTGTCCTTGTGGTTGTCTCCATTGTTCTGTTCGCCGGCATGAAAAAACCCGGCAATCAGACACCCGCCTCGGTACCCACCATTATGCTTATCTGCGGCGTGATCCTGCTCTCCATTATGACCTTTATCCAGATGGGTAGCTCAAGTCTCTTTGGTGGCGATGAAACCAGTAGAGCAATGGGCGAACTCGGTCTGTAAGGAGAAGGTTTGTGGCAGTTCAACCCATAGGGAAAACACAAAAGCTGCCTGCTCTGGTTCCCGGCGTCAAACTCAACCTTTGGCGCCGGGATGATGAGCACAGTATGGACCATGACCGCGAGTATGCCCTGGTGCGTCAGGCTGTGCTCGAAAGAGACAGGTATACGTGCCAGTGGTGCGGATTTTCTACCGTGGGCGATTCCAAGGCCGACCCCAAAAGCTATCGGGCGTCCGGATATTTGGAGGTTCACCACATAGACGATAATCACAGCAACAACGACAGGAAGAATTTGGCAACCATTTGCCCTTTTTGTCATGCGGTCTTTCATATCGGGCACACAGGGCATAATCGCAAGGCAAAGATTATCTATATGCCATGGATGCGCCAGGAGGATCTCAATCTTCTGGTGAACTGCCTGGCTGTGGCAACCGTAAGAAACGAAGCCAAAACCTTTGAGGACGCGCAGGAAATGTTTGTATGGCTTCAGGCTTATGAAGGGCCTGCTATCGAGAAGTTTGGTGAAGCGGTCTCTGATCCTGCCCTTTTGGCTTCCGCTCTTGTTGGTTTGCTAAAGAAGAATCCAAAAGCCTATCGGTTACGCCGGCGTGCTCTACGTGATTTGCGTGTCCTTGTGTATCCGGAAAAATATCTCAGCGCTGTTACCTGGTGGGCGCAGCACAGCTTCGCTCCCGGCAAAAAATGGGAAGACACCTGGGAAAGCATGTATGCGCAGTGGAAGAGTGCGCATAAAAAAGCCAAGAAAGAGGAAAAGAAGAAGAAAAATGGCTCTTAAATACGGATGCGCACATTTTGAAGACACCAACCTGCCCCGCATCGCAACCATTGCGCGTGCCGGAGATTATGCCGGTCAACGGGTTGCGGGTACCGAGGATATGTCTTCCGACACCGTATGGCTGACCAATCTGGATAGTAACGTGCTGTGGGCGCGTAATCTCAACAACAACCCACGCTTTCGAGACAGCAAGTATCTGCGCCAGGACATGAATCAGGTCCTTAAAGCTATCGGCATGGACGATGAGACCGATGAGAGAAGGGTTCGCGCTACGGCAGATATTTTCCGGCGCGTAATGCAGATAAGCGAAAAGATTTTAGGTATAAGGCACATACCCATGCGTTCACTGCGCTGGGGAATACGGGAGCGAATTGCGCCCCCGAATCAGAACCTTGATAACGATTTGATTAAGGCTATAAACGACGCAACTAAGTTTTACACCAACTGCCAAAACACCACAACTCAGCATGTAGAAGAACGCACGCTGTACATGAACCCGATAGACCACGCCTACGATATTCTGTCCTCCCCTCTTCCCGAAGGAGATTGGAAGCGGGTGCGCAAGATGCCGCAGCAGGATGAAATAGGCGTATGGATTGAAAACACCGGACCCATTCTTGCGCGGGTAACGATTAATCATATTGAGCCCAACCTGGCCAGCCTTTTGAATTACGGCGCAGATATAAGCGTATCAAAAGATAATCGCCAGTGGCTTACCGCGTATGAACTGCTTTACATGATAAGCATGGCCTCGGAAATCAAGATACATGAAGCATACGTGCCTCAAGACAACTGTTCGTGCTTCGATCAGTACCCGCAGGTGCGTGACGTTATTGATAACTACAAGTTTGACTGCAACATTTTTTCGCTTAGCTGGAGTCTGTTTTTAGACAACCTCTGGACAGCGATTGGAGTGAAAGTCGTAGATAAAACCAGGGGAATCAAGACAGAAACCGCCAATCCGAAAAACCCGTTTATGCGTGCCTACGACAGATCAAGATGTCTGCGCAAGGCTATGCTGCTACAAGAAGAGGGTTTTGACATTATCGGATACGGCACCGGAAAGATAAGCATCAATATGGCCGGATATAGCGATCTGGACGTGTTCAGAGCGGCACGCAAGTACGGCATGATGCCGCCGCCCTCTACGCTGAAATTCGAGGATTTGCACCTAAAAGATGAAGATCTGGACGATCCGCTGACTTTGATGCAGAGCTTTTATGCGCAAAGCAGATACGAGGATATATTGTCACTTGATGAGCAAATAGTTCAGGACGTTATTTGTTCTGTTGAATAGGGATAATTTTAAAATGCTGAACAAGAAAAAAACTCAAAAGACGACTCAAAAGACAACAGCCAATAGCGGCGCAAAAAAAGCCCAGAGCGGCAATTCCGTCGCCAAGAGCAAAGCCCGGACGACAAGTGCGCCCCCTACCCCTGAAGATGTAATTATGCGGGGGGCGTGGGATCGCAAGCAGTACAAAAGAGCCTTGACGGTCGCTTTTGTGGCCTCTGTTACCAGCATGGTTTTGCTGATACTGGTTATCATGCTGATTATGTTTCGCCCGGAGCCGCGCTACTTCTCTGTAACAGGCGATTTTCGCGTTATGGAGCTGCCGCCTCTTTCAGAGCCGTACATCTCTGACGCAGGGCTTCTTAACTGGTCTTCAAACGTGATTACCCGCACCTTCTCCCTCGATTTTCTGCACTATCGGCGCCAGCTTGGCGATGTACGTAAGTTTTTCGCTCCGGACGCCTTTAAGGAACTTGTCGGATCCCTTAAATCTTCCGGGATTATCGATATGGTTACGCAAAAGCGCCTTAGCGTATCCGTGGTTCTCGAAAAAGCTCCTGTGATTGTCGCAAAAGGGATGGTGCAGGGCGTTGCAACCTGGAAGGTCGAAATACCGGTTGTGGCAAGCTATGAGTCCTCAAGGGGCGTCGAAACCACTCAACACCTGCTTGCCACTATGCTGGTGCAACGCGCTGATGTGCGTGAGTATCCCGAAGGCATCTATGTTAAGCAGATGGTCTTAAAATAAAGGGGCAAACGATGAGCGTATTCAACACCGTAGATAATCTTTTGTACAACATGGGTGAGCTTGTAGGTCGCCCTGTAGATAGACATTGCAAGCTCGAAACCACTGTGGGCAAGCACACCCTGATCGCCCAGGACGCTTCCATGGTGTCCGTTCTTGAACTCGGCGGTCTGCTGAAAATGGCCGGGGTTGAGGAGTTTGATCGCTTGGTCGGTTCACTAAGAACCGCTCTTGCCTCGCGCATGTCCACTCCCGGACACCTGATGCAGGTTGTAATGCAAGGGGATCCGGAGCAAACCGAAAATGATATTAAGGCAGCCATCGAGCCTTCGCGGATTACCTCAAAAAAACTCGGGATGGACATGGAAGCAACTGAATCCATCCTCGATGATTGGGCCGGAAGTCTGGCGAATTACTGCTGTTCGGAAAAGGTATGGTTTGTCCTGTGGACAAGACCTTTCAAGCTTTCCAAAACAGAGGCGAAGGCTGCCGGGAAAAAACTTGCCAAAACCATCCCGGAAGCGACTTACGGCAAGGGGATGCAAGAGGTTGGCAAGGTAATGACCGCCATTCAGGATGACCATGAATCCTTTGTGTCTGCCGTAGAGGGGGCGTTTAAGAACCAGAACATGATTGTCCGCACCCTTGATTGCCAGGAAGCGCTGTGGTGGATTCGCAATAGCGTGGATCCGAACTATACCGACCGCCAATGGAAAGCCCGGATTCCCGGCACGCGCTTTGGCATGAAACTGCCTGAGCCGGACGAAGAAGAAAACGTGATGAGCATGTTTTATCCGAGTCTGGCAAAACAGGTGTTTCCGCGTGACGCAGAGGATATAGGGGATAAATTTCTACATATCGGAGATAAGATCCATGCGCCCATGATAATGACCATGGGGCCACAGGAAACAAAACCCTTTCAGGTCCTCTTCCGGGAACTCAAGGCTCGCAATATTCCATGGAGAATATCGTTCCTCATCGATCCGGACGGGCTTAAAAGCCTTACCTGGAAATCGATAATGGCTTCTATCCTGGCGGTCACATCATCGGTCAACCGGCAGTTCAACCAGGCCAAAAAACAGCTCGATGCAATGGCTATGGAAGGTGAGCACATTTTGCGTCTGCGTGTGTGCTTCGATACCTGGGTAGACGCCCCCGGCAATGTTGACGATCCACAGATGCTTAACGACGCTCTTTCGTCCCTTAAAAACAGAGCATCCCAGCTTGCCTCAAAGATTCAGGGCTGGGGGGCGTGCGAAACATCCGACACCGTAGGCGCTCCTCTGCTCGGGTTCAGCGCCACCGTACCTGCCCTGATGCCGGCCTCCCCTGCTCCGTCCATGGCTGCGCCTGTAACTGATGTGCTTACCATGCTGCCAATTACGCGCCCCTCGTCACCGTGGCGTGACGGTAGCGTTCTGCTGCGCTCTGCCGATGGCAAGGTGTGGCCTTATGCTCAGGGCTCATCCAAACAGGCCGCGTGGATCTCGATTGGCTTTGCCCCTATGGGTAGCGGTAAGTCTGTCTGGCTTAACACGACAAACTTTGGCTTTTTGACCATGGCCGGTCTTTCAAGACTGCCGTGGCTCTCCATTATTGATATAGGCCCATCTTCAAAAGGGCTTATATCTTTGATGCAGGCGATGTTTCCCAAGCACATGAGTCACCTGTTTGCCTATTATCGTCTGCGTATGGAGCCGGACTACGCCTACAACCCGTTCGACACTCCGCTAGGCTCGCGCAAACCACTGCCGGCGCAGAAGTCTTTTCTTGTCAACTTGCTCTCGCTCTTTGCCACCCCGCTTGATGCTGACGCCCCCCAGGACGGTGTGCCCGGTATTGCGCGTTCGGTTGTCGATGAAGCTTATGACGAATACAGCGATGAGCGCAGCCCGAAGATGTACACCGCCGGCATTGATGAGGAAGTAGATGAGGCTGTAAATAACTTGAACGTCGAAATCGATAACATGACTACCTGGTGGGAAATCGTGGACCTGCTCTTTGATGCCGGTCAAACGCGCCACGCCATTTTAGCTCAGCGCTATGCGGTTCCTTTGCTTGCCGATGTTGCTGGTTTTGCCAGACGCGAAAAAATCACCTCGATGTACAAGCATAAAACACCGGGGGGCGAGCCTATCGCAGAGTTCTTCTGGCGCTGCTGCATTGAAGCGATCAGCTCATATCCGATTCTCAAGGAGCCGACACGCTTTGATATAGGCGAAGCTCAGGTGGTATCTCTTGACCTTGACGAAGTGGCACCCAAAGGCGGTCCTGCAGCACAGCGTCAGAGCGGGGTAATGTTTATGATTGCCCGAGAGATTCTGGCCGGACGCTTCTTTATGATGCCCGAAGATGTCAAGCATGTGCCTGAAAAGTTCAAGGACTACCACGAAAAACGTATCAATGCTTTGCGTCAGGACCCCAAAAAGCTGTGCGTAGACGAATTTCACCGCGCCTCGAAGGGTGGTGGTCCGGTTGTCGAGCAGTTTATCGCTGACATCAAAACTGCGGCGCGTGAGTCACGTAAGTGGAACCTGTTTATCGACCTGTATTCGCAGGACGAAGGAGATTTCCCGGAAGAGCTCGTAGAACTTGCGTTCAGCGTATTTATACTAGGTCGCGGTACCGAGGAAGGGATTGACCGTCTGGTTAAAAAGTTCGGTCTCAACGCAGCGGCAAGATACGCTATTTCCCGCATGACCAAGCCCGGACGCGCAGGTTCAGAAATGGTGTCGGTATTCAAGACCGACGATGGGATTGTCATTCAAAACCTTATGAGCACCATCGGCCAACAGATGTTGTGGGCCTTTTCCTCCACCACCGAGGATACCCAGGTACGCAACGCTCTGTATGAGCGTTTAGGGGTTGGCAGAACCCTCTCGATTCTCGGTAAGTTGTATCCGGGTACCATAAAACCCGAAGTAGAGCGCAGAAAACAGCTTGCAACCGAAGAGAGTATGGACGTTATCGAAGAGTTGGTGAATGAAATAGAACAACTTGCACACAAGCAAAAAGCGGCTTGATCAGTTGCGCGGCAAACTGCGCCCTTCAGGGCGGGGAAGGATAGCGCGAACCGCAAAGCGGTTCTTGGTTGAAGTGGTATAAATAAGGCGTTAAGATGTACAGCATGGATACCGTGCAGCGTGCCTACAAATACCGCTTCTATCCGACGCCCGAGCAGACCGAGCAGCTTGCCCGGACGTTCGGGTGTGCGAGGTACGTTTACAACCACTTCCTGAAAGTGCGCACCGACGCCTGGTACGAGCAACAGGAGCGGGTCGGTTACAACGACACAGCCAAGCAGCTTACCGCGCTGAAAAAGCAGTCGGAAACGCTGTGGCTTCAGGATGTGTCGAACGTCTGCTTGCAACAGGCGCTGCGCAACCTCGACACGGCGTTCAAGAACTTCTTCCTGGGGCGCGCCAAATACCCCACTTTCAAGAAAAAGCACGCTCGCCAGTCCGCTCGCTACACGAGCAGTGGTTTCTCGTACCGCGACGGGCAGATCAAGCTAGCCAAGCACAAGGAGCCGCTAAATATCCGATGGAGCCGTCGCTTCACCGGCACGCCATCCAGTGTCACGGTCAGTTGCGATACAGCGGGGCGCTACCACATCTCAGTTCTCGTCCAGGAGTACGTGGCGACATTGCCGTTCAGCAAGCAGGAGGTGGGCATCGACCTCGGCCTCACTCACGCGGTCATCGCCAGCAGCGGGCAGAAGGTCAACAACCACCAATATCTCAAGCAGTCCGAGAAGAAACTGGGTCGCGCCCAGCGCAGCCTGTCACGCAAGGAGAAAGGATCATCCAACCGGGTCAAGGCGAAACTCAAGGTCGCACGCATTCACGCCAGAATTGCCGACCAGCGCCGAGACTTCGCGCACAAACTGACCACGCAGCTCATTCACGAGAACCAAGTCGTAGCTGCGGAAAGCCTGCAAGTGAAGAACATGCTCAAGAACCGCTCGTTGGCAAAAGCCATAAGCAACGTAGGGTGGCATCAAATTACGTCGATGCTGGCTTACAAGGCCGAGTGGTACGGACGAGACTTTGTTCAGATCGACAGGTGGTACCCATCCAGCAAGCGTTGCCACGTCTGTGGTCATCTTTCCGACACCCTGGCGCTATCAGTTCGACATTGGGACTGCCCCGCCTGCGGAGCCAGTCACGACCGCGATGTGAACGCTGCAAAGAACATCCTCAAAGCAGGCAAGGCCATTCTGGCCGGAGCCGACAAGCTGCGAGAGCACGAGAAAACTACCGTGGGGCGCACGGGAGGTTAAGCCTGTGGAGTCTGTGTAAGCCTCTGCGGGCAATCCCGAAGAGCAACGGACCATGAAGCAGGAACCTGGAAGGCGACAACCAGGAATCCCCGTCCTTTCAGGGCGGGGAGGACGTCAATCTGCACTTGTGCGCAAAAACAAATATCTTGAAAGAGCCCCCCTTTTTTGGTTATATTAGGTAAGAAACCAATCAAAACAACCAACAAGAGGGGATGCCCTATGGCAAGCAAGACACACGATTCGCTATCCAGAATGCCGGTCATGCAGCGCATATCGCGCTTTCTTGAGCATGCGATAGAAAAAACCGGTAGAGAACCAACCCTGGTGGGCAACCCCCTGGCCGCTCGTGCTGCTGCGGCCGCTGATGGGGGGTTGCCCATTTTTCATATCTACGCGCAACGGATGGATGCGTTTTTAAGCGACCAGGAAAGCGAGGGCTTTCTGGACCAGATCAAGCCCCGCCGTAATCAGGATGCGCTTTCAGGCGTAGAGCTTACATGCGAGGACGATAACGAAATCGCGCTATACCCTATAGTCTCTCTGTATTACCAATCCCTCGTTGCCGCTATGGAAATGACGGACGATCCGGACAAGATAGAAATTTCACACCTGTATTCCAAGCCAGTTACCTCGGAGGTGCTACATGAGTTATCCGTCTACAGTGGGCCAGAAGTTTACTCCCCCGAAGGGGACAAACAGCACGCCCCCGGCCAGTAAAAGCAAGGATGGTGAAGATATGCGCTTGAACAAAAACAATGTTGATTCAGACAATTCTAACGCCTACACCAACGTAAGGATGGCCCTTAACGGAGCGAAGACCCTAGAGCCTCTTTTGCTCGGCATTATGCGCCATCCGGGGGTGGCAAACGATCCTGAACGCCTTGAAGACGCCACGGATAAAATCATTGAGCTGCACCAGACTGTTACCAGGGCGGTACAGGAAAAACTTGCTCCGGGCAACAAGAACGCAGCTTTGCGTGCCTCAATCGCAACTTCACTGGCGCACCTGGTAGGCAATATCTGGAACGCGGATAATGAAAACCTCGATGCAGACGTGCTTGCCGATATGTTTATGAAGACCGTGAAGTTTTCCGAGCCCACCCCGGATACAGTGTTTACCGACCTTCCGAGGGCAACGGACAAGGCTCTGGAGCGAAGCAAGGCAGTATCGCGGTGCATCCCGGCACTTGCAAAAATTGACGCTTTGCCGCAGTCGGCGCAGAACCTCTTTATGGGAAAATGCGACAACTTCTCTGATCGTGTAAATCTGTTTCGCGATGAAGTAGAGCGCAGGGCGTCTTCGATTGCCGAAAACATCTGCCCTGCAAATGTCAGCGACAAGCAAAAGGGTATTGCCTACAAGTCAGTCCTGAACCGTGTGGCGCAGACCACATCGGACCTGCTCGATATTGAGTATCGCACCATGGGCAAGGAACTCAAGGAAGCCAGAAAGAGCGGCAAGCATAAGGATAAGGATTTCGTAAACAGCTTGACGCAAAGCCCGGACGGGCAGCTGAGCAAGCGCGTGTTCGCTCAGGTGGATCGCTCTTTGGCAGACATGTTTCCCCCAAGGGTGCAGGAAGACATGAAGGAGGACGATACTCATGCACCATCGTAAGGTTTTCAAAGCAAGCGCGTGGAAGCGTGTCGTTGCCGGGGGCGTGATGTTCTCGCTTGTTGCCGTGGCTCCGTTGAGTGCTTTTGCCGTGGGTATGCCGGGAATTGTGAAGGGCACGTGTTATTCTGTGGTCCCTTTAGCTGGCTATCAGCAACTTATGATGACAGAACAAAAATTGAACGCAAAGATACAGAGTGCGCAATCATCCTTGTCCAACGATATATCCTCTGCCGAGCGCAGTATCAATAATCAGATTTCCAGGGCTGCAGACAAGCTTGACCGGCGTATCAAGAACGACGATAAATCCATTCTTGACCAGCTAAAACGTAATGCGGCAGCCAACAAAGAAGGCACTAAGCGTCTGGCGCAACAGATTCGCGATTTAATAGTTGAGGCCGGGGCTGCAGAAGAGAAAATGCGTGCCGAACGCATGTTTGGCAAAATATGGCGCATGGACAACGCATGCAGTGATCCGGCTGCCGCAGAAGGTTTGCAGGTCGGCAAAAAGGCTGAAAGCAAGGTCAGCAAAGAGTCCTATCAGATGCTCAAAGAGCATAATGAGCACGGCTATTCGTCCAGTGGGCCTAATTCGTTTACCGCAAAACTGCGGGATATGAAAGACGAAGATATAGACGCGGCTATCTTGTTCCCCGAAGGCGGGGTTATGGGAGCCGAAGACATTGCCAAGGCGCAGCGGATAAGCGAGGTTGTAACCAACCCCGCCCCTACCCCGGAACTGCCGGATCGGATGAAGAACTCTCCGGAAGGACAGGCCTATGAGGCGCAAAAGAAAATCAAGGCAGGCCGGCTTACCGTGCCTCAAAAAGTATGGAGTGATTTTCTCGCGGCCAGCTCTGCCACGGTTCCCTTGGACGGATGGGCGCAAGACACCTATGAGCGTATGGGCGGTTCCGGAACGCCGGAAGGTGTAAAGGATGGCAAAATGTCACCCATGAGCGCCCTGGATATGCAGGTTGATATGCGCTACGCCAATCCTAATTGGGCTCCGGACGTTTTTGGTGCCAGTGAAGAGAACAAGCTATATGAGATCGCACAGATGCAGGCGGTAAACCTTGAATTTCAGCGCCGCCAGCATGCGTTGCTGCAGCAGATAGCTCTTATGCTGGCCCAGGATCAGTCTTCGCGAGTCAATCAGGAGCAGGACCCGATTATCCGCGCACGTTACAATCAGGTGTTAAGCAAGGGCACGAACTAATCCAAGGAGGCCAAAAAATGAAAAGTAGCGCAATAGAAGAACCCGAAGACCAGACGTATTTTGACGACAGCCTCAATGATGAATTTGATGTGCCCGAGTCACAAGCTCCGGAAGGCGAAACACAAAGCGCCGGCGCCGCTCTTGATGCCGAGATAAGTGGCGCAGAGGTTCCGGCTGAGGATGCACCACAGGCACAGCAGGAGCAGGCGCCCCCGCAACAGCAGATGCCTTCCGAGGTGGTTCTACCGGTTATCGATGCAGAAAATCGTGAGCGCCGCATTGTATGCAGCCCGAACAAGCTTTTTATTGATGAACCGGGGGAAGGTCCCAGAGAGATAAGCGTTCAGGAGCTCGTGGACAACTACAAAAAGCCTGACGGTTCTCCGCTCAACCTCGATGAGATTAACGAAATAAGGCAAATGCTTGAAGCCGGGGAAGACCCCCTGGCACAAGCACAGGAGCAAGTGCAACAACAGCCCCCGGCCAACCGAAACGCACTGGAGACCCTTATAAGCATGATTTCCTTTCCGGTTCGTGCAGCGCTCGGGGGCGCGGCAGGTCTTTTCCGTGGGTCTCAAGGGTTAAGCGATGAAGAGATAAGGCAAAACGGCGAAGCAAGGGCGGCAATCAAAAACCAGATTGAGCGCTACAATCATAACGCTATCAGTCAATGCGGTGAACGTCTGGACGCCGTGCAACAAAACCTGCGTGACAAAATGGCCGGCTTTGATGATCTTGAAATAGCCAAACGCTTTGACGGTGCCGATGCCGACGATGCGCTGAAAAAAGACTATTTCAAGACCGTGGCAAAAGAAATATACGACAAGCCAGAAGAGGATCTTGCCCCCGAAGAACTTGAATATAAGCAATATGTCGCAGAGATGGGCGAAGCCCTTGAGGATTACAACCTGGCTGTCGAGGACAACGCCAAAGCCCTTGAGGCTGCCGGGAAAAGCCCAGAACAGCTCGACGAAAAGGTGGAAGAGTTTAACCAGGAGCTTGAAAATTGGGAGCACCAGGACAAGGTTATCGATGAAGACCAGCAGAGCTTTGGCGAGAGAATCAAGAAAACCATTGAGCGTATCGTGAATATGTTTAAGCGCATGTTTGGTGGACGCGACCCGGAGGAAGACCAGGAACAGCAACAGGCCGATGGTCCTACCCCCTCACTGATGTAGGATTTTTGACGATGGGAAAAATAAAAGGAGCAGCCGAAAAAGTTACCAGACCCTTTAGATGGTGGTCAAAAGGTCACTATACGGCAGTCAAGGATAGTGTCGGGCTTTCCGATCACAAACGCTTATGGAGGCATACGCACGAAAGCTACAGGCGTATCGGACGCCATCTTAAGGACCTGAAAAAACCGCGTGACCCTTATGCAGAAGATGCCCCGAATTTGCGTGATTTTCGTGAAGTGCTGAACCATTGGGGCATCACCAGAGCACAGTTGCCGTATGTAAAGCGAGGCTTGCGGGTGCAGATTGGGCTGTTCTGTCTTGGATGGGTACTTTCTGCCGCTGGCATATTCTTCGGCATGAAAAACGGCTCGCTCTTTACGGTCTACAACGCTTCACTTGTTTTCGTTTTATCCTCGAGTTTCATTATCTGTCGCGCCTGGCGCCTGCATGTATTGAAAACCGAGAATTTTGTGCTGTTCAAGGATTGGCTGCGAGGCAGACAGGAAAGTAACCTGCCCTGCAGAAACATAGAGTGAGGGAGATTAGCCGATGGCTTTACCTGCTGTAGATGATCCAACCGGATTGTTTAATAGGGAAATCAAGGAAACAGACCTTGCCGGACAGACGCTCGATCAACTGTTTGGCGAGAATTGGGAAAAGCTGGCCCAGGTAGTAGATGGAACCACGGGCAGTGAAGCGGCGTCCCTGATGCTCACGCTTTTGCAAGCCATGAGTACCATTGCGCTGTCAATCGGCTCAGTCATTATGGTTTACACCATCTTTGTCGGGGTAATCGGTACCGCCCATGAAGGTAAGCCTATGGGCGAGAAGCTTTCAACCCTGTGGACGCCAGTCAGGGGCGCTCTTTCGGTTGCCATGCTGATTCCGACCGCCAAAGGGCTTAATATCCTGATGGTCATTATCCTGGCGTGTGTCGCAGGAAGTGTGAGCTTTGCAAACCATTTGACCGACAGAAGTTACGATTTTCTGAGAAGTAGCGGCGGTCAGATTGCGGTATCCGCGCCCCCTGCTATGCGCTCGAACATCGAAGATGTCTCACAGTTAAGCCTTAAAATTTTGGCAAGCCAGCATTTCATGGCATACAAAGGCGGTCATACGTTCAGCGACGGGATGTGGTCGGTGTATCCGCCCAGCGGTGAGGGCAACTATTACGCCGTTGTTTTTAACAACAGCGACCAATCCAGGTCCAGCAGATCCGACATGGGGTCTATTCAGATCCCCTGCTACGAAGATGGGGGCGACGATATATGCCGCGCCAGAACCAACGCAGTTCAACAGCTCTTGGGCGACCTGGTACCCGAGGCACGCAATATGGCCGTGTCTGTGATGACCGAAAAGGAAATACAGGCGGCAGGCGCACCTTCGTACAGAGATGTCGATGGGGGTGCCATTTTGGGCGCCGTAGACAATTATGTATCGACTATCACACCATACATTTCCCAGATCATCAAAGACTCTGATCCTAAGTTTCAGGAAGACCTTGAGGGGTTCGTGGAAGAAAGCAAGAAGAGCGGATGGTTCATGCTTGGCAGCTACTATTGGACGCTTGCCCGAATATCTGAGCATACCCATGAGCTTTCCGGTAATTTGCCAACCACAACTCAGGCAAACATCGATGCCCTCATGTCAAACATGTGGGACGATCCGGCCTTCGGTGCGTTATGGAAAACGTCAGAAAAGGCAACAAAGGAAGTGTTGGATGGGCAAATGAATGCTGCCAGGGCTGGCGGTGGCGCTGGTATATGGGCTGGATTCCGGGAACTCTTTAACAAGTCTTTTGGACAATTTGGCCCTGGCCTTGCTGCCTTACAGTTCAAGTCCGGAGATCCCATTCTTACGCTAAGCGATTTCGGGCATGTAGTAATAACTGGCAGCCTTGGTGTGCTTACGTTGGCACACGGCGCAGATGTAGGTTTTTCCGCCGCCGCAGCGGGGGCCGATACCCCGCTTACGAACCTTCTTACTTTTGGGGCAGCCAAAGCAGCAACCAAGGGGGGCGCTGAAATAGCCGGCAAGGTTGCCGCTGTAGCAACAGTTGTGTGTAGCGCTCTGATACTCTTCGGGCTGTTCGCCGCCTATTACCTGCCGGCCCTGCCCTGGATTCTTTGGATGTCTGCGATGATCGGCTGGCTTATCTTGATAGTCGAAACCCTCTTTGCCGCGCCTTTATGGGCTGTGGGACACCTCATACCCGAAGGTGACGGCTTTGCCGGGCAGCATGGGCGACAGGGCTACATGCTCATGCTCGGCATTCTCGCACGACCTCCTTTGATGGTCGCAGGCTTCTTTGCGAGTATCATTATCTTTACGGCTATCGGAAAAGGGGTAGCCGCAGGCTTTATGATTTACCAGGCGTCTGTCACAGCTAACTGGCTGTCAGGTCCCATTACGCAGATAGCCTTCATTATCCTGCTTATCTCGGTAATGATCGTGTTTGCCCATAAGGTGTTCGGGCTCATCACACACCTGCCCGAGAACGTCACCAAATGGATTGGCGGCCAGGCAACAAGCCTTGGCGAGCATCAGGACGAATCCCGTATCCGTGGCATGGCTGTAGTTGCAGGTCGTGGCGGTGCCAGTGCCGCTGGCGGTGCTGCCGGCGCTATGAAAGTCGGTGATGATGATGATAAGAAAGGTGGCGGCGGAAGCGGCTCCGGTGGGGGTGGGAAGACTAAAACCAGGACACCGGATCTTATTAACATCCAATAGATAAAACATGATGTGATACACGAAGGCCGCGCCTTGCTATATGCTGGGCGCGGCCTTTATTGTCACTAACCGTCAGTTATTCGATGCTTATCTCACAGCAGGCGCTTCTCTTGGATCGTAGGGATATTGTTCATTGGTTTCTGCAAGATGGTTCTTTACCATGATTTTTAAGTCAACCTGATTGCTAGACTTCACCATCTTTTTGTAATAATTCTTATACAGATCTTCAGCTACCCTACGCCATGCAATGGCCGCCATTCCCCTATAATGCCAATCCCGATGCAGCACGGAGTATTCGTTTGACATTCGTTGTGCCTTCTTCTTCCAGCCGTTCAGCTCGCCTTTGACTCTGCCTTGCTCGAAGCCATCTGCAATGTAATGTGCCGCTAAGGTATCCATCGTTTACCATCCTTTCTTTTCGGGTAACGTCTATTGTTTTTTGTTGCTCAAGTCAATGTTCGACAGCCTCAGGCAGGACAGACTTGACATACTGGTTAATGCTGCATCCGCTTGCTTTGGCAGCACATGCTATAGCTGCGTGGACATCTGCCGGAATGCGCAGAGAAATTTTGCCGGAGTAGGGTTTTTCCGGTGATTGCCCCAGCTTTTCGCACATTTCCAAATAATCGTCTACAGACTCAATGAAGGCTTTTTCTATCTCTTCCACGGTAGTGCCGTGAAAGTTGATTCCGTCCTTTATGCCAATTATGCGGCCAACAAAAACCTTGTCTTCCTGGTCGAATTCAATGCGTGCTGAATATCTTCTATGCTTCAACATGACTGCTCCTTTTCGTCGGGCGCGTATCCTATTCTGCTCAACGTCATTGGATAATACGCACGGACCTGTCTCAAACAAGTCGGAGCCTATCGTATTGCACGCCAGATGTCGTTGCTCAGCTCACTGCTGCTGTCATGGACGTTTACCCCGCGCCCTCCGCTGGTAGCCGATGCGGAGCCGCTTGCGCTGACGCCGTAGCCTGTGTCTGCGCTGATGCCACTGGTTACTTCCTGTGTGGCAGAGTCGATCTGGCTTCTGACTTCACTGCGAGCGTAGTTACATGCTTTGTCAATCAATCCGGAAAGGCTGGGGATGGACAGATCAAAGTTGAATCCACCGTCAATAATGTTGCCCATACAATCGTCCCAGAAACCCTCATCCTTGTCTACTATATAGCTATCATACACATTGGCACTGACTTCCTCATACGCCTCTCGGGCCGCATCAGCAGCCTTGTTAATCACAGAACAGTTCTTGTCAGCCGCAAAAGATGTTGTGGCTGCCGAAAATGCCAGGCATACGCCAAGCGTAAATACCGATACCCGTTTCACGATTCACCTCCTGTTGACCCTTGAGCTTCTGCGAGAAGTTCAAGAACATCTCTACGCCGATCCGGTCCAAAGACCATCCGATACACTTCCATGCGAGCAAGAAGTTTTATGCGTGCCATAACTACCTTGCTTTCCGCTTCGATGGGATGCCCCTGCTCTCTTGATTCGTCACATGAGCGCAACACATCGCCGCCCAAGCCTGGCTGACATTGCCCCAGCAGGCCCAGCAGCCGAATAGACGGAGTGGTTTTGGTGTAGGCAAGGACCTGGATAAAGTCGCCCATATTCTCGTTATCAATAAAAATCCCGGCTTCGTCCTGCTTTAAGTCGAAGTGCTGAGCCAGGAGCTTTAGTGTTTGATAAAAATTTGTTCCAGGGCCGTCAGAAGCCCAGGTGTCCTCCTTTTCAAGCGAACGCGAATCGTGCCAGGTTTCTTCGCTTAACGTCTTTGCAAACCATTTTTCAAGCTCCGGTTCGCTCAAAATATCTCGCTGAGCAGAATTTTGCATGGGATCTCCGTTTTTTTTGATATTCACAAAGGTCTTGATTTGGGTTTAGTATAAAGGAAAACAAAACTACCGACAAGGAGCTAAATAAATGTTTCCCATACAGGCAGCACCACCACCGCCTCCGCCCCCGGCACATGTAGAATACGTGGTACCGGTAACAGCGGAGTGCGTTTTATCCGCGTCAAGCCACTATCAGGTTCCCGTTTCCCTCATAACCGCTGTTATGGCAACCGAGGGGGGCGAGGTTTCCAAGTTCAGCACCAACACCAACGGCACGAGAGACTACGGCCCCATGCAGATCAATACTATATGGCTTGAAGAGCTGGGACAATATGGGTTTACCGAAAAGGTTTTGACCAACAACGGCTGCGCTAATGTGTTTGCCGGCACCTGGATTCTCTCAAAGCACCTCTCGCGCCATCCGACATGGGAAGCGGTAGGCAGATACCATTCAGGCACGCCGAAGCTAAAGAGGGCTTATCAAAAGCGCGTGGCGGCCAGATTAAAATCGATTCGCAAGGTTACTGACGTGATTAACAGGGCAAACAGGCCAATCGCAAAGTATTTCAGGCACAGAAGAGGATAGTTTTATGGATGGACAACAAAAGAGCCCGTATGACGCACTTATATGGCCGATAGTGGGGGCGGTAGTGCTCTTTGCCATAGGCATTGCGTATTCGCACTACCGCGTTGAGATTAACAACGTGATTATGAAGCTAAACGACATACAGCTTTCGGTAATCACGATGTTGCCGGGAACCGAGGAGGCACGCCAGGTGCGCGAGCAATTATTGTATCGGCATCCGGGGACATTTGAGTGGAGCCACATGATAGCGCAGATCCGCTTTGTTGCATCTTATGTGCGCTGGCCGGTCATTGCCTTTGTTGCCCTGCTCGCAATGCTTTCGTGGCGCAGAGGACTTGCATATCAGCGCATCCTGAGTATGCGCAAGCTCGTTGAGCACAATGTTGGCGCTTTCCCCTATATGGCTCCGGTTGCATGGCGTGAGATAGATCGGGAGCCGATAGACGAAGGTCCCTGGCGTGTAGCCAGACAACCGTTGCAGTGGGCCCTTGAGAACGATCTGCTTTTGGATGTCACAAACAAGAAGAACGACTCCGACGATAAGCAGGAAAAGAAAATCCTGGTTAAGCCTAAGGATGTTTTGTCGCGCTGGGGAATGGCGAACCCTAAATCCGTCTACCTCAAAGGGCGCAAGAAGATGGATCTTGACGTAATCCGTGCAAAGGCTCTTATGCAAGAGCACCTTGGACCTGAATTTAAGGGCATCAACAATCTTCCGGACTATCAAAAAGGTCTCGTTGCCGCGTTTATCTCTTTTGGTGCAGGCGATAAAGACAGCGCTGAAGAACTGATAAACCAGATGGCATTTTCGTTTGCCGAACCGGGGCGCAGCAAAAAGGATCCTGCCAAAGAAGACCCGAAGCAAAAACTTGAGATAGACATACGCGGGGCAGATGAGCTTATCAAGAAACACCTGGGCAACCAGGACATAAAAGATGAGTTTGACGAATACACCCTCAAGCACAGCTCCTTTGTCTACCCATGGTTCGCCGCAACCCTTGAATTTGCGCGAGCCAAAGGGGTGTTTGAGTGCTCAAAGTTTATCTGGCTCAAGCCCACCAACAGAACTCTTTGGTACGTCCTTAATCAAGTGGGGCGCAGAACACCCTGGACCGAGGCGGCAGGCGCTTTTGTGCATTATGAGGCAGAAGAGGAACTTGCGAGCGTCATGGATTCCGAGGGGATTGACGAACCCGAAATTATGGCTGCTGTTCATGGACTGCGTTTTTCGTTGGTCGATGAAGGCTGGCTTGACGAATAGGAGTGCCGCATGGCAGTTGCAGAACAAAGAATACGCGGCCTTGAGGCCCAGGAAGAACTTTTTGATAAAGAGTTTATACGCGATACGCGCTCTTTGCCCCGCAAGATTATGGATTTTGTGGCCGGCAAAAGTGGTGCTACGGCAATCCTGCTGAGCATTGCAGGCCTTCCCCTGTTTCTTCCCGAAACAACCTATATGGTGCCATTTATCGCATTGCCGGTGTATCTGGTACGCAAACGCAAAACGAAAAACATTACCCTGCCTTTTCGGATGCCGATCACCAGTAACACAACAGACTATAGCGACCCTGTGCCTGGCAGAAAGAAATTTGGCAAGGCAGAAGGGATCTTTTTTCTCGGCAACGAATACAAGAGCGCCGAAGAGCTGTGGTTAAAGGGCAAGGATATTCTTACACACATGCTTGTGTTTGGAACCACTGGCTCCGGGAAGACGGAAGCTTTAGTCTCCTTGGCTTTCAATGCGGTAGCCATGGGCTCCGGGTTTTTCTATATCGACCCTAAAGCCGCCCCCAAGCTTGCCATGCAGGTATACAAAATGGCGCGGGTGTGTGGGCGTGACGATGATTTTCTGGTACTCTCATATTCCACGGCGGGCAAGGAGCGTGTACGTACTCCCAAACGCCTATCGAACACCACAAATCCCTTTGCTTTTGGCTCTCCGGAAGGATTGACCAACCTGATTGTTTCGCTCATCCCGACATCCGAGGGCGACAATGCGATCTTCAGCCAGAATGCGCAGACTCTTATAACCGGGCTTATGTACGCCTTGTGTGAGTTGCGCGATAGAGGCGATCTTGAATTATCTATTGTCACCCTGCGCGAGCACATGACGCTTGCCAAATATGTTGAACTTGCCGAGCGCGATGATTTGTCGGAAACCTCTACGGCAGCCTTGCAGTCGTTCCTCACTTCCGTAGGCTGGCAGGAGGGCAAGCCACTCGACAAGCAACCGCGCTCACTGCCGGAACAGTTCGGGTACGCCCGTTCCTACTTCGGGCTCACCCTGGCAAGCCTCGAAAATTCATACGGGCATATCTACAAAACCCCTTCGGGCGAGGTGGATATGTACGATGTAATCAAGAACCGGCGTATTCTGGTAACGCTTCTGCCCTCACTTGAAAAGGCACCGGCTGAGCTTAGCAACTTAGGTAAAATTTCCCTGTCAGGTGTACGCCTTGCCTGCGCTGTGGGCCTTGGCGATAAAATAGAAGGCTCCGCAGAGGATGTGCTCGAAGCCTTGCCTACCGATTCAAAGACACCCTTTTTGTCAATCACAGACGAATATGCAGCCATCCCTACCCCCGGCTATGCCGAAGTGCTTACTCAGGGGCGTGGTCTGGGTATCGCCGCGATTGTTGCATCCCAGGACTTTGCAGGGGTAAAGGGGGCGGACGAAACCGGAGCACAGCAGATGGTGGAGAACACCAAAGTCAAGTGGGCCATGAAAATGGAGAGTGCCACGGACACCTGGGAGCTGTTTCGCGAGCTTGCCGCTGAATCTTCTGTCATGCAGACCGGTGGGTACCATATCGACCCGCAACAACAGACCCTCGGGCTGGCATACAAAGACCAGGCCTCGGCTTCCCTGCAGAAAGTATCGCGGATCGATCTGCGCGATCTGCAACAGCAGGTCGAGGGGGAGTTTCATGCGTTCTTCAATGGAAACATCGTGCGGGGGCGTGCTTTCTTTGCCAATCCTGAACTTCCAGGGCATACACAGCTTCGCATTAACCGCTTTCTTGACGTGGAAAAGCCGGACGTACAGGAACTTCGTTCACGCTACGGTAGTGTAAAAGAGCTGTGTGACACCCTTGAGGGTATTATCAAGACCAAAAAACTTCCGGCTATCGAATCGGTCACATCCAAGCGTGTCGCAAGAGCAATCGTGCCCTTCCAGAAGTCATACAAGATGATTCGTTGCGACATTGCAGTAGCATCGTTTTTTAACTGGAAGAATCTGGCCGAGGAAGCGTGTCAGACCCTTGAGAGTGAACGGCAAAAAGTACGTCAGGCCGTGCAGGAGCACAGCGAAACAAGCGCAGATACAACGTCAGGCAATGAACTTTCCGGTTCAGCAGAAGACTTTGGACCGCCAGTGCCTCCGGATACTTCCGCCAAAGCGCCAAAAACGCCCCCTGCAGAGGGAAAGGCAAAAACCGAAGAGCGTGTGGTCAGAAAAGAAAAGAAAGACCCCGCACAGTGGAGAAGTCGGCTCTCATCGCACACTGCCAGCTACCAGGTTGCAGATGAAGAGATGGAGCGTGATGCCGCTCGCGCAGAGGAATATATGGGGGCGACCAGAGAGAAGGCAAGGCGCCTCGCCAGCAGGACCCGCACCAAGATTAACGAGTCGCTTAAATATCCCGAAAAGCCCGTACCTTCTGGGGTAAGCGATGATGTCTTGTCTGCCAAAGCAAGAAACCTGGTGCGCAGCGCCGGGATGCACGCCAAAGCAAAAAAACGAGAATAACAGACTCTATACCAGGCAGACGATCTATATGGGGGAGCATCCTTGTAGGATCGTCTGCCTGTTTTTTGTTCCCGCCTTCCTGCCAAACCAGCGACAAACCTCTATATTGAACACCCGAAAAAATCACCGCAGATACAAAAAAGTGCATATAGGCACCCTATTTTTATTGACTTTGTAATACAGTATGATAGTATTACAAATAAGAAAGGGGAGCGGATAAGCCGATCCCCACAAACTGAAACGCCGAATGAGGCGAAAGGAGAAAAACCATGAATGTTAAAATAATCGAGACAGGAAAATTCGAGGAGTTAACGATTATAGACCAAGGGACCGGTGTAAACTGGATCGACGATCTGCTCCATGGTCATCTGCAAAGGTACGACGAAGAGCAGGCTGTCTATATGATGACTCAGGAGGAGTTCGATTGGTGGCTCGACCTCACCAACGACCTCGCGGCAGCCGAAGAACGCCTGGCAGGACTAGACCACGACGAAGATGCAAAATGGGAGTTTATCGGTAACTGCGACCTTGAAGATCTCCCAGGATTGATCGAACAGTTTTGTCAAACCATTGAAACAGCCTAACCCTGAGAATAACTGGTGCAAATGAGCGCCAGCGATTGCAGCATCCACGTTGATGCTGTTGTTATGTTCCAATTTTGAGGATTTGAATATGATTATCACAAAGAACTTAACAGTCGTTTATACAGTAAACGATAAAGAATCTTTCAAAGAAGAACTTGCAAGATTGAATAATGACTTTAAAAGCAGCAAGGGTGAAGATTGGGCTATAACCGCAATGAGTCACGGCCATGAAATATATAGGCTCGAATTAATAGAATCTGCTCACGATGAAGGTAGGCATGATTTACTAGATGAAATATTTGGACTTCCTGATCCTGCAAAGATTAAGAGTATTTCAGAGTTAGAAACTTACTGAACATAATGAGGGATATTATGCGCGACGAAGACGGATATACAAACCCATTCCCGGATATGGGAACCCCTTTCGACGGTAAGCACGACATGCAGTTGTTATACACCCTACACTTTATAAACGCGGCTATAAAAGAAGGGATGAGTAACATAAACGACGAAAAGGAATTCAGAAATCACCCCTACTTCCCGCTTTTTCTCAAGGCAGCCGAAACGCCGATCCACAGGCTTACAGCTATCTGGTTGGAAACTGAAGAGAAACACGGAAGACAGGAAGGAGAGGGCCTTACACCCCGGAACCTCACCTTTGCATTTGGCTACTACTACCGATCGCTCGGTTTCGGATTTTTTGGAGAGGTTCACCACTATGCACTAATCCCTGTTGCGCAGGAGGCTATCGAAGCATGGACGGAGGAGCAGGGAAGCACAGCGCCGCCTGTGCCGTAAAAAGAAAAGCTCTGCAAGCTGGCTACGATTTAGTACAAAAGGAAACCCCCCGGCTTTGCCGGGGGACCCTAAGAAGGGAAAAACAATGCCAAGAAAAACCATATATTTGCCTGACGAAGTAATGCCGATCATCGGATGTAACGAGGCCCGAGGGTTTTCTTCTCGCCTTGTTGATATTGTCTATGATTGGGATTGCATGATAAAGGACGCCATGCCTGAGTTCACGGAAAACGAATGGCTTTTTTTGATGCACATCCTCAATGGCGCTGAACTTGAAGGACGCCACGCCTGTAACCTGGGAGCCAGTGTCGCTGAGTGCGGCACAGAGGATGGCCTAGCCGAAAGATTGGGCGTTCATGTCATGTCATTCGCAAGAAGCATAGATGCCCTCCCCCTGGCGGGGAAAATTGCGATCCAAGACGTTGCCTATCGGTTCTGGCAGCGACACGGCATTATTGAGAGCCACCGTGGGGTTTTGCAGAAGTGCGGAGCGAAAATTGCTGAACAAAGAACGGGCGCAATCCCCTTTCTTTAGATATGGGGAGGTTCAATGTTGTAAGTGACAGCAGCTACACCGGAGGGCTTGATGGTAGTGGGTCTATGTGCGCAGACTCCACTACTATTCAGTTATTGCTTGACGGCGAAGTCATAAGCGAAGACAGTTTGCCGTAAAATTAAAGACAACGCTGTCCGTGCAGCGAAGGAGGATAGAGATGGCAGTAATACACTACAATCCTAGGCCCGGCAACTGTGATGAGGATGTCTGTGAAGTAGCTCCATGCGGAACTTTTGTTGGTGACAATAGTGGATATTCTGGCGATTGGTTACGAGTCACATGCAAAAAATGCCTGAAAATGAAAAAACGCAGCGAAGGAGGTGAGAGATAATATATGGCGCATAAGGAAATAGGCGGCTGGCGACAGACTATAGAGGAGCGGAAATGGATTTGAGCAAGATAAAGCTGGGCTACTCCCCGTTGACGGACACCATATTTTTGTACCGGCATGGGAAGGATGTTGGTCTGGCATTGGACAAGCGAGAGGCAGAGGCAGAGGTGATGTCGGTATTAGTGGCGCACATGATGCACGATGCCCGTAAAGGTAGCGAGAAGGTAATAACGCTGGGCGATAAACAGTACACGATCAGGGTGACGCCTAATAGCGCCGCGCTCACCGGCTAAATGGAGCGTAGCGTAATTTAGTCCGAGTGCAGCGCCTTGTTATACGCTTCTAGCCGATGCAGTATTAGTTCTTGATAGTAAGTAGGAGGGTGTTTTTCTCCCAATAGC
>Ga0265295_1003164_pt1 | contig 24526 bp, 17 predicted proteins | sample Munlansysbiofilm_FD_192503 | JGI IMG/M metagenome (GOLD analysis project Ga0265295, IMG submission 192503) | Leachate microbial communities from a municipal landfill in Southern Ontario, Canada - Methane capture system biofilm | ecosystem: Engineered > Solid waste > Landfill > Unclassified ... | reverse complement strand
AGGATTGACAAATAAGGGGTCTTTTTTAATTATATTTTCACCATCAATACGGCCTTCCCAAACTAAACAGTTTTGTACATCAGGAGGCAATGACAACCAGATAAGGGCCATGTCATCTTCCGCAATATCTTCACTGAAATTATTCCACAAAATATTGTTATAAAAATGCAATTGCCGTGAAAAACTAGTAACTCCGGGTATCCCAGTATTATTGTAATAATTGTTTGCTATAATATTATTGTAAGCAAAATGTTCGGTCTGTAACATATTGAATGTTATCACACTGCTACTGAAATTATTTGTAAATAAATTATTAACAACAGTTGATTTTATGTTACCAAGTCTTAATATAGTTAAAGAAGTATTGTTAAAAAAATAGTTATTTTTTATTAAAAATTGAGTTTCAGGAGGGCCTGGTGATGATATATATAGCGCAGCGCCATTGCCAAAAATAGAACCTGTCGAAGTTTCTGACCAAGCCATATTGCGCTTAAAAATACAATGTTCAATCAGTAAATTGTAGATATAATCGTAATAGTAAATAGCACCGCCAGAAACCAAAACCTTATTCTTGGTAAAATCACAGTTAGTAAAAATAAGGTCATGTGCATTTCTGCAATACATGGCACCTCCTTTTGTTCGGGCATAATTATAATAAAAATTACAATAATCGAACGTAATATTTTGATATTCGGTAACTCTAAAAACCCCTCCATGGTTGCCTTCTAATTGATCAGAAGACCCTGCAGAACCGGACCACGAACCCGGCACATTTGCCTTACCATATTCAAAAGTACAGTGTTTGAAATGAGCTTCTCCGTATGGGTTGTCAAGTAAATGAAAGCCGTGCCAGCCACCGGCAATGGTAGCTGAGTCGTATAAACCTACTGTATCGGCTGCTGTAAAAAGAATTGGATTTTCAAAAGTTCCTCCGGCAATAATATTTCCCCTGATTTCAATTTTGTAAGGGCCGGTGGCGGTTACCACTGTACCGGGAAGCACTTTCAAGGTTTGTTGCTGCGTAAAAAACTGATCGGCATTTAGTTCGATATTGCCAGACCAAACTATGGTATCAGATTGGTTATCAAGAACAGGAGAAGCAATACTCAAGAAAGGAAGAAAAAGAAGTAGTGTGATTATTTTTTTCATGGCTTAGGTATTAATTGTTAAAAACTCGTTTTTATTTATACGTTAGTTATCGGCTACATGAAGCTAACCTCATGCAGCCTACGTATTACGAATTTATTCTTGCCAAGTATGAAGATGTATTTGGTTGTAAAAAAGAGAACAAGACTGTAAAGGGTTATCAGAAGATAACTGTAACGAACAGCAAAGCTTACAGGGGGGGGGGCTAAGTCGCTTATTATCAATTAAATACGCCATAAAGGATTGGATGCTAAAGGTGAGCCTTGATTGCTAATTCTTTGCCAAATATAAAAAGGAATTTTGAATAAATAAGCAATTAAAAAAAGTATTTTTATTTTAATGTGTTGGGAATTTTACCGCAATTTGAAGTAAGCGCTTTTCATAATTTAGCGTTGACGCATATTTTGTCCTGCATTTTAAAATAAAATGTAGTCTTTTTTATCCACCGCTCTCGCGGGATAACCATTATATTGTAATTTTGCACACAATGAAGAATACGCGCAATTTTTGCATCATAGCCCATATCGACCATGGCAAAAGCACATTGGCCGACAGACTTTTACAACTAACAGAAACTGTTTCTGAGCGCGACCGCAAGGAGCAGGTGCTCGACAGCATGGATTTGGAACGTGAGCGAGGCATCACCATAAAAAGCCACGCCATCCAGATGAAATACATGCACCAAGGCGAAGAGCATACGCTAAACCTGATTGACACGCCCGGCCATGTTGACTTCTCTTACGAAGTTTCGCGTTCCATTGCCGCCTGCGAAGGTGCTTTGTTAATCGTTGATGCTACGCAAGGCATTCAGGCTCAGACTATTTCAAACCTTTACCTGGCTCTGGAACACGACCTGGAAATTATTCCGGTGTTGAATAAAATCGACATGGAAAGTGCTATGCCAGACGAGGTTGAAGATCAAATCATTGAACTTATCGGCTGCAAGCGCGAAGATATTTTGCGCGCCAGCGCAAAAACCGGACAAGGCGTTGCGGAAATTCTGGAAGCCATCGTGAGGCGTGTTCCTTCACCCACCGGCGACCCGGATGCGCCACTTCAGGCATTAATTTTTGACTCTGTTTTTAATTCTTTCCGCGGCATTATTGCCTATATCCGGATTATGAATGGCACCCTGCAAAAGGGCGATTTGGTTAAATTTGTGGCTACCGGAAAAGAATATGATGCCGATGAGATCGGTGTTTTGTTACTCAAGCAATCTCCAAAGCAAAAAATGAGTGCCGGAGATGTTGGTTATATCATTTCGGGCATCAAAAGTTCCAAAGAGGTTAAGGTTGGCGACACTATTACACATATCGCACGCCCCTGTGCCAAAGCTATCGAAGGTTTTGAAAACGTTAAACCGATGGTTTTTGCGGGCATTTATCCCATTGACGCTGACGATTATGAGGAATTGCGCGCTTCTATCGAAAAGCTTCAGCTTAACGATGCCTCGTTGGTCTTTGAACCGGAATCGTCAGCAGCCCTCGGTTTTGGATTTCGTTGCGGCTTTTTAGGACTTTTACACATGGAAATTGTGCAGGAACGACTCGACCGTGAGTTTGACATGGACGTGATAACAACCGTTCCCAACGTTAGCTTTAAAGCTTATCTTAAAAGCGGCGAAATGCTTGAAGTGCACAACCCAAGCGGACTTCCGGAAGCCAATTATTTGGATTATATCGAGGAGCCGTACATTGTGGCACAGATCATTTCCAAAACAGAATATCTTGGCAACATTATGACGCTTGCCATTGAAAAACGCGGCGTACTTAAAAATCAGGTTTACCTCACTTCCGACCGGGTTGAGCTGAGTTTTGAAATGCCTTTAAGCGAGATCGTTTTTGATTTTTACGATAAACTCAAGTCAATTTCACGGGGATACGCTTCTTTCGATTACCATATCCAAGGCTACCAAAAGGCAAACCTTGTAAAGCTTGACATCTTGCTAAATGGCGATTCTGTGGATGCGCTTTCCACGCTTATTCACCGCGATCATGCCTACAGCTTTGGGAGGCGCATCTGCGAAAAACTCAAGGAACTCATTCCACGCCAACAGTATGATGTGGCTATTCAGGCGGCCATCAGCTCAAAAATTATTGCCCGCGAAACCATTAAAGCCTTGCGCAAAGACGTAACAGCAAAATGTTATGGCGGCGATATTTCACGTAAACGTAAGCTGCTCGAAAAACAGAAAAAAGGCAAAAAACGGATGCGCCAGGTCGGCAATGTGGAAGTACCTCAATCCGCCTTCCTTGCCGTGTTAAAGCTGGATTAAGCGCTTATTTCGTAGCTTTTTTATTCAAATCGCTAATTTCTTTATCTTTTTTTTGGTTAAAGCTGTAACTTTAGCGGGCAGTAAACGTTTCACTGATGAAACCATATTTAAAGGATGACCCGTAAAGACTACAATCTTTGTGTTGATCAATTTGCCGATGGGCTTTTCCGCTTCATCATCAAAAATATACGTGATGAAGAAAAAGCCAGGGATATTGTACAAGAAACTTTTGCAAAAGTTTGGCAAAAGGTAGATGATATTCCCTACGAAAAAGGCAAATCTTATCTTTTTACTACAGCGTATCACACCATGATTGACGAAATCAGAAAAAGCGAGAAAATGCAACGCATGGAAGCACAGCATCAAAACCTACAAAGCAGTCACAACAGCTATTCCGACTTAAAGGAAATACTTGATGACGCTTTGAAAACGCTCTCTGAAATTCAGCGTTCGGTGGTGCTTTTACGCGATTACGAAGGCTACTCCTACTCAGAAATTGGTGTCATCACCGGCTTAACAGAAGCGCAGGTGAAGGTGTATATTTTCAGGGCCCGACTACATCTGAAAAAATATTTACAAAGTATCGAAAACGTTTTAGAAATACCCGCATAATGAATATCAACAGCCATACTTATGAAGCATTCCTGCTCGATTTTGCAGAAGGCCGGCTTGTTGCGGAAGAAATAGTCTTGCTCGAAGCTTACATCCAGGCTCATCCTGAGTTGGGTAGCTGGGAGGAGCTTACCGAAGACCTGCCGGTATTGGTAGAGGAAGAACTCCTATTTGTGGATAAATCGCGGTTGAAAGCCCCTTTTTTAGCTGAAAAAGAACTATCAATAAAGGCTGAAAACTTTGACAGCTTTGCTATCGCGTACCTTGAAAACGAATTAGATTTAACTGAAAAGCAGGCATTTGAGCTTCTTCTTGAAACTGACAAAACGCACCAGACGGCCTTTTTGATTTTGCAGAAGACAATTCTTCAGCCGGATAAAAGTATCCAGTTTAAAGGCAAAGAGGAATTAAAAATCAAAGCCGGAAGGAAAGTTGCCTTATTTATGCCCTGGATTGGTGTTGCCGCCGGTTTGCTTTTGCTGATCAGCGTGGGTTGGTGGTTTATCAGCGGAGATACCAAGCCAGCTGCCCTGCCCGAAGCTATTTACGCGATGAGCAGCATAAAGCCTACACAAATTCACATGCCACAAACTGCTGAACAGGCGGTAAGGCTTGTAAGACCTGAAATAAAAAATCCCGGTAGCCAGATTCCTGAGATAAATTTCACGGAACAAAATGCAATTCCTGCCGAAATGACTTTCGCACAGGCAAGACCTTTTTCGTGGACACCGGTAGCCAGTCTGTTTTATACTGACGACAGCAAAACCCTATTTTATTTTTATGATGGAGCATCCATTTTGGCTGAATTGAACGAAGGAACCATTCAAAATCAAAAATCGCTTGCAGGACTAATTTTATCCAATGCTGCAGTCAAATTCCTACAAAGCTTCCGTAGCACTGAAACCGTGCAAGAGCCTGTAATAGTGGAATCTACGGCTAATAATCCTGCAAAAAATTCACTATTAAAATTAGCTGAAGTAGGCATTAAAACCTTTAATACCATGACGGACAACGAGCTTGCTTTGGAGAAAACCGTGAACACAAAAGGCGAGATCAGCAGCCTCAGGTTTCAGTCAGAATCTATTTCGATTAGCCGGCAATTTCAAACCAAAAAAGTGGAATAAAGCTGGCAAATTTTTAGTTTAGAAAGCTTCTGTTTCTGAAGAATTTAGAAAAGTAGATTATCGCAGTTTACAAGCTCACTAAATACTGAACTCCTGATCTATCGTTATCTATAATGTAGAATAAACAATTTTCCGGCAGACAACACGAAAGAATAATCTGCGAGTTTCGTTGGAGAAAAAAATCACAATCGTTAATCTCTTGAATCCTCAACCATTAAAATAACTACACTCCCTATCTGAATCTTTGAACCTTTGAATTTGGCATTCAAAAATTCCTAATTCAAAGATTCAAAAATTGAGATTCGTTATCAACCAACATCAAATCTCTGATTCATTGAATCTTTGAACCTGCCTACCTTCAGCAGGTAAACCTTCCTGCGGTCAGCAGGCAGGTCTTTGAATCTTGAATCTTGAATCTTTGAATCTTTGAATTTATCGTTCAAAAAATACCCGTTTAATTAATTAAATCGTTGAGACTTGTAGTTTCAAAACGCAGTTTGCTATTTTCAATTTCTCCCGAAGGATAAAAAATCACGCGCCTGGTTCTGCCTGCCGGGAGATCAAAATAATTTGTTTGCCAGCGTCCATTCACATCATTGGAGCTTAATTGTAGGTTCTTTAAAAATACCGGCGAACTCAGCACAATCTCAATTTTATCGGTGTCGGGCATCAGATACATAGAAATTTCGTGTGGTGGCAGCAGCAGGTTTTTTGGATTTACGAAAAAATGAAATTTCTCGGCCAGTATTTCATTTTCATACATATATCTTAGGCTAAGCCATACTTTTTGGCGGTTGATGTTTTGTAAAATATCAGCAGTAAAACCTCCATCCAAGCGTGCAACTTCGCCGGGTTTCAGCACCAAAAGCTGCGAACTTGATTGCAAGACATTCCCATCAAAATCGTACAAATCGAAATTTGCCCTCCCGTTGAGGGTTTTTTGTGTTTCATTTAAAAATAGTCCAACAGCTTTGTTTTTATGCAATTCAACTCCGATAAGCGTATTGTTATAAAGCCTTTGCAAATGATAATAAGCTGCTTTTGGCCGACCAAAATAGTCAATCACCGACCAGGAAATGGAAGGCCAGGCATCGTTCAGCTGCCAAAATAAAGTTCCCATGCTGTGCGGCCGCGACAATCGCTGGCCTTCTATGGCCATTTCAAGTCCATAAAGCTGAACCAGTTGACTCATATAAGTATAGTCTTCGATATTTTTTGGCACCGGAAAATCGCGCTGCATATACGCGTCAATAAGTGCCGTTCCGCGTGGGTGTTTTTGGAAATGTTCGATTTCTGGAGAGCCGGGCCACAACAAATCTTTTTTGGCCATCGTGCTTATTGTGGCCATGTCCGGCATGGCCTGAAAACCAAACTCACTGTTGAACCGGCCAATTTTCTTTTGATATAACTCAAAAGGTTCTTCGCCCCACCAAACACCCCAATAATGCACATCGCCGCTGAGGTAGCTTTCGTCGTGGCCCCATCCGCCCGAAGGTGAGCTGGGCCAATAAGCCGTATTTGGATCGTAGGTACTAATCTGCTCGGGAATCAACTTTTCAAAAAGCATTTCGTAGTTGTTCCAAAGGCTGTCACTTTGCTTTGGGGACCAGTCAAATTGTTTTTGCCAACCCCAATTTACAAAGCCTTCGTCAATTTCGTTGTTGCCGCACCACAACGCCAGCGAAGTACGCCCACGTAGCCTTTTCAGCTGCTGTGAAACTTCTGTTTTCACGTTTTGTAAAAAAGAAGAATCAGCCGGATATAAAGCATTTGCGAACATAAAATCCTGCCACACCAGTAAGCCCAGGCTGTCGCACAAATCATAAAAATAATCATCTGGATAAATACCTCCGCCCCAAACCCGCAGCATATTCATATTCGCGTTTTTCGCATCAACCAACAATTTCCGTGTCTTTTCCCGGCTCATTCTGGTCGGAAACATATCCTCGGGTACATAGTTTGCGCCCTTGGCATACATCGGTTTGCCGTTGATTTGAAAATAGAAAGACTTGCCAATGCTATCTGCTTCCTGCACCAACTGAATAGCGCGAAATCCCAGACTTTCCTTTTGCTCAAAAATAATTTTATTGCCATCAAAAAGCTTTACATTAAATTCAGTTAAGGCCTGATCGCCCATCCCGTTTGGCCACCATAAATCCGGATTTTTAATTTCAAAGGGCATACTCAATTCATTCTCACCCTGTTTGAGATTTACAACCTCATCAATTAGTTTTCTACCATTGGCAAAAAGCTGTAGTTTATAGGCCCTAACTTGCTCTGATTCTATTGATAACACAAGATTAATCAGGGCTTTTTCTTCATTCACCTCTTGTTGCAAAAACGAAAGCTGATCAACCCTGAGCCGACTCCACGATTCCAGTTTTACATCTTTCCACAAACCCAAAGTGCGGTATTCCGGTGCCCAGTCCCAGCCAAACTGATAGGCAGCTTTACGCATATAAGCACGGTCATCAGGCAATTGCACGGTTGCAGCCTGCGCTAGGCTATCAATAATTTGCGGTGAAGGCGGGAAAATAATTTTTAAGTGATTCGTCGTCTTAAGCAGCTTTTCTTTCACTGGGATGCGCCATTTTCTGAACATATTATCGGCAGTAAAAAGCGGCTCATCATTGAGAAAAACATGCGCATAAGTGTCGATTCTCTCGAAAACCAAGTCTATGAAATCACAATTCAACAGCTCTTTATCAACCGTAAACTCGCTTTCCCAAACCCATTGTTGCCGCGAAATCCATTGCAGATCCTTTTCAACACCGGACTTAAACGGATCAGGAATATGCCCGGCATCGGCCAAAGCCAAGTGAACTTCAGCAGGAATAGTGATACTATTTAAAGATATGGAGTCTCCCGATATCCGCCAGTTAGTGTTGAGCGTTTGCAATTGAAGCCTGGCAGTTTTTTGGCAAGAGCTTGTCAAAGTCATTAAAAAAAGGACGAAAATAACCGGAAAGACAACTTTTAATGTCTTCTGAAAAATATTATAAATGTGGCCAATGAGAGCCATAATAGCGCAGTTGTTTTTGAAATTGATCCTGCGAATTTATTCAATTTCATGGAAACAAGTTCAGATTAGGTGTTTTATTTTGTGTGGTGTATTCCTGTTTTCAGCTAAAAAGTTGCACAATTAAAAGAAGATAATGCTAAATTGCAGACTTTTCTAATAAAATAATTAATCATAATGAAAAATAAATCATTGATTTTATGGTTGTTAGCATTCTTATTGTCTGCTAACTTATTTTCCCAGGAAACTTATCCCTTGAAGATCAGCGACATTAGAATTCAACAAAAAAAGGATATTACATCTGCTGAGACAATTATTGAAGGAACGTTAACCCAAAATGTACCGCAAGCTTTTACGCTTTACGAACAAGACAACCTAAAAGTCTGGGTTGAGTTTACGGCAAAGTTTAAAGGTCGCAGAATGAAGCTTGTACGCAACATTTATGTTGAAGCGCCGGACGGTTCAGTCAAAAAATTCAAGCAAAAAAAAGCAGTCCAAATGCTAAAAGTTTCTGTTACAGGCAGCATGAAAGGCAGAGATACAGCGGAAATACTTTACAACCGTAAAATGAGAAAATCCATTTTTGTGAAATATAATTACGATCTAACCTATTAATAATCAATCTAATGAAAAAGCAAATCCTAATTGTCGCCCTAGCCTTGATTGCTGTAAGCAGCCTCTTATACAGTTTTCGCACACCTGCACCTCAAGAGGGCAAAGTAAAATGGCTTCAAGTTACAGTAATTGAATCTGTTGTGCCAGGAGGAGCCGGCAGATCGCGCATGATTACCATTGACGAAAACGGGAAAACGGATGAAGTAAAAATCAACAACTTTTTCAGTTTGGCTGGTATCAATTTTGGCAATATTCGCGAAAACGACCAAACAGTTACCAATGAAATTCAAGAACTCACCAATATGGGCTGGACACTTGAACATATATCTTCGGGTGTGTTTTCGGGCAACCAAAATAACTCAAACGGCATTTTCCTGACGCGCTATTTGCTTAAGAAAACGGAATAGATTCTTCGTATCTAGGAGTCAGCTCGGCTAAAAAACTGTTAGAGGTTTCCCGTCTAGGATTTCGATGGTAAACCTCTCTGAGGTTTACGTGATGTCAGTTTGCACTACACCCGGATAAATCCGGGCGTTAATATTGGGCAAGTCCAACGGACTTTTTGATGTAGGTTTATTTTTTCACACCCCAAGGGTTTTCGAAAACCCTTGGGGTGTGAAAAACATACCCAAAATGTTTGTGATAACAGACGATTAGTCAGCCCGCACACTACTTATAGTAGCTTTCACAAGCGCAACATCTGTAGCACTAAAAGTCATATCGGCATTTGTTACGTCAATTCCCTGTGGGTAAATTTCCTGAAGCTGCATTTTAGTTTTTGCACTAAAATGAAGCGTTTTTATTCCTGTCTCTTCAACAATAGCTCGGGCATTTTGTGCATTGATGCCGCCTCCGGCCATTATACTGATTTGATTTCCATAAGCTTCCTGCATCTCTTGCAATAACTCAACACCTGCTAAGGCAGTTGGTTCTGCACCGGAAGTAAGTACGGTATCAAAGCCCAATTCAACTAAGCTTGCCAAACTTTCAAGCGGGTCAGAAGCCGCGTCAATCGCCCGGTGAAAGGTCATAAGAAGACCCGAGGCCAGGCTTTTTACTTCCTTCAAAAAATCTATATCGATGCTGCCATCTTCCAGCAAAGCACCTACTACAACACCTTCAAAACCAAGACTTTTGACCAGCTTTATATCTTCGAGCATTTGCGTCTTTTCCAACTCAGAATAAACATAATGACCTGCCCTGCAACGGATTAAAACATTCACCGGGATAGTTTTCTGTGCTGCCACAAGTTTCAAACAGCCGTAAGAAGGCGTCAATCCGCCAATTTCGATGGCTTGGCACAACTCGGCACGCGAAGCTCCGGCTTTTTGCGCCGAAAGTAAAGAGGTGAGCCCATTGGCACACACCTCAAAAATGAAATCGTTCGTTTTTTTCATAAGACTGCAAATATCCAGTTAAATCTTGAATAAGAAATAGTTTTTAGGTAGGTTTTACAGCTTGTCTGGCGATTTTTCAATCGTTTGCGATAAATAAAATCAAATTGGAAGAAATTTCACTTCAAGGATTTAGATTTTAAGCTTATATTTGGAATCAAATCCCAACATAAGATGAATATTTATCAGCTTTTTCCGCGTCTTTTTGGTAATAAAAATCAACATACGAAAGTTTTCGGAACGATAGAGGAAAACGGCTGTGGCAAGCTGAACGACATCAACGAGGCGGCAATCAGTGCGTTAAAGAATCTTGGGATAAGCCATATTTGGCTCACAGGAATTCTACGGCATGCCAAGGTAACGGATTACACCAAATACGGCATTCCGCTCAGTCATCCGCAAACGGTAAAAGGCAGGGCCGGATCTCCTTATGCGATCAGCGATTATTACGATATTGACCCCGATTTGGCCCTAAACCCAAAAGATCGTTTGAAAGAATTTAAGCAGGCCGTTGAACGCATTCACAGCCAGGATTTAGGTGTGATTATCGACTTCGTTCCCAATCACGTAGCGCGGCAATATAAATCGGTAGCCAAACCGGATCAGCTTAAAGATTTTGGCGAAACAGACGATAAAAGCTTGGTTTTTAGTCCTAAAAACAACTTCTACTACCTGCCTAATGAAAAGCTGAGACTTCCTGAAAAAGCGGGTTTTCCTTTTAATTATGAACAAGCCTACGAAGAAATTCCGGCCAAAATTACCGGCAACGACTGTTTTAGTGCAAACCCTGCTATCACAGACTGGTACGAAACGGTAAAACTGAATTACGGTAAAGATTTTGAAAACCACAACCAGACCACCGATCCCATTCCCAGCACCTGGACGAAGATGTTTGAAATACTTGATTTCTGGGCTTCACAGGGCGTAGATGGTTTCAGAGTTGACATGGCAGCCATGGTTCCCATCCCGTTTTGGTCCTGGATTCTTCCAAAAATGAAAGCCCGCTATCCAAAGCTTATTTTTATTGCTGAGATATACGAAAGCGCTTTATATCAAGACTTTATTGACACTGGTTTCGATTATTTATATGATAAAGTCGGCCTATATAACCGGCTTGAAGATGTACTGAGACATGGTCATCCTGCCGAATCTATTAGCATCTGCTGGAAAATGCTCAACGGCTTAGATGATAACATGTTACGGTTTATGGAAAATCATGATGAGATTCGGCTGGCATCAGACAAATTTGTCGGCGATGCCTTCAAAGCCTTGCCGGCTGTTGCCTTGAGCGCCTTAATGCACCGCGGTCCTTTTATGATTTATAACGGCCAGGAAACCGGCGAAGAAGCCAATGGAAGCCCTGGCTTTAGTGGCGACGACGGCAGAAGCACGCTGTTTGACTACGACCACCTTCCTGCTCATCAAAACTGGATGAATGAAGGCCAATTTGATGGAAAAAGACTGTCAGAAAAGCAAAAAGAATTACGTATATTCTATCAAAATATTTTAGCACTTCGCCAAAATAGTAAAGCCATTTCAGAAGGCAGTTTTTACGATTTAATGTGGGCCAATCCCTGGTACAGCAACTTTGATCCCAGATTTATTTATGCTTTTTTGCGCTATTTTGAGGAGGAAATTTTACTGATTCTTGTTAGTTTTCATGGCTCAGAAAGCAGAAATATCAGTCTGAAAATCCCTGAAGATGCGCAAAATCTGGCAGCAATCATTCCTTCAGAAAACGGCAGATGCTGGATTGCAGAAAACCTGTTTGAAGGCTCCGACAAACAAACTTTTAAACCCGAAAAACTTCATACCGAAGGTCTTGAACTTCATTTAGAGCCTTCACAAACTGTTATTTATAAACTTCAACCCATACCCGCGAACTATGACAAGCCAAATTATGAAAATTGTTAAAAAAGATTCTTGGTTAGAACCCGTCAGCCAGGCTGTTACAGATAGATACCAACGTTATAAAAGTCGGCTAAATCAGTTAGAGAATCAGTATGGAAGTTTAAAATCTTTTGCCGCAGGCGACAAGCTTTTTGGGTTTAACTACGACAAAATACGCAAAGGCTGGTGGTACCGCGAGTGGGCGCCGGCAGCATCGCACTTATTTATCATGGGCGATTTTAATCAATGGAATAAATACAGCCATCCGCTGGATAATAACGGCCACGGAATTTGGGAGATTTTTCTGGATGACAAAACTTATGCCGATAAACTCACCCACAAAAGTTTGCTGAAGATTATTGTGCAATCACAAATGGGCGAGAACGAACGCATTCCGGTTTATGCCAAAAGGCTTGTGCAGGATGAAAATTCCAAAGATTATAGCTTACAATTCTGGAATCCTGAAAAGCCTTATACGTTTAAAAACAAAGCTGTTAAGCTTAAAAAAAACGAGCCGTTGCTGATTTATGAAACGCATATCGGCATGGCTCAGGAAGCGGAAGGCGTTGGCTCTTACCTGGAATTTCGGGATAAGATTATTCCCAAAATCGTGGAGGCGGGCTACAATACCGTTCAGTTGATGGCCATTGCCGAACATCCTTATTATGGGTCGTTTGGCTACCATGTTTCGAATTTTTTCGCACCAAGCTCCCGCTTTGGAACTCCCGAAGAGCTGAAATCACTGATCGATACAGCCCACAAAGCCGGCCTGCTGGTGATTATGGATATTGTTCATTCTCACACGGTTAAGAACACGCGTGAAGGATTAAATCTTTTCGATGGCACCGACTATCAATACACCCATCACGGCGATCGCGGCAATCATCCGCAATGGGATTCAAAGCTTTTCAACTATGGAAAAGAGGAAGTTTTACAGTTTTTGCTCTCTAATTTACGTTATTGGTTAGAGGAATTTCAGTTTGACGGCTTCCGCTTTGATGGCGTAACTTCCATGCTTTATTTTCATCACGGCATGGACGTTACTTTTGACAGCCCAGAGAAGTTCTTTACCGAGGGCCCTGAATTTGATGCCATTACCTATCTTCAACTGGCTAACAAACTGATGCACGATATCCGCAAGGGAGCCATTTCCATTGCTGAAGATGTGAGCGGCATGCCCGGACTTTGCGAACCCATAGAAGATGGCGGAATCGGTTTCGATTATCGGCTGGGTATGGGCTTGCCTGATTTCTGGATAAAACTACTTAAAGATCAGACAGATGAGCAGTGGAACATACACGAGATGTATGACACCATGACCAATCGCCATTTCGATATCAAGACGATTGCTTATGCCGAATCGCACGACCAGGCTTTGGTGGGCGACAAAACTATCGCTTTCAGGCTGATGGATAAAGACATGTATTATAGCATGACCAAATCTACTGAAAGTTTGGTTGTTGATCGTGGCATTGCGTTGCACAAAATGATTCGGCTTTTTACAATTTCGCTCGGTGGCGAGGGCTGGCTCAACTTTATGGGCAACGAATTTGGTCATCCCGAATGGATCGATTTCCCGCGCGAAGGCAACAAATGGAGCTACAAACACGCCCGAAGGCAATGGTCGCTCATCGAGAAAGATTACCTCAAATACCATTGGCTGTCGGATTTTGACAAAGCTATGATCGCGCTCGTAAAACAGTACAATATCATGCAAGCCATGCCACCTTTTCTGCTTTTAGCCGACGAAGCCTGCAAAACCATCGTGTTTGAAAGAAATCACCTGGTTTTTGTATTTAATTGGCATCCAAGCGATTCCATGCCAGATTTTGAAATTCCTTTGCGGGATACCGGTGATTATGAAATTCTACTTTCAACCGATGAAAAGCGTTTTGGCGGCTACGAAAGGATGAACCTGAAACAACATTACCCAAGCTACACCCGTGATGGCAAGGCGTTTATGAAAATCTACAATACTAACCGAACTGCAACGGTGTTGAAGCCTGTGGGGTTGAAGTAAGAATGTGTCTATTCCTGCGGTATAAGCCTGATAAGCCTTCCCTGCTCTTCTGCAAGCACATACAAAAAACCGTCCGGTCCCTGCCGAATATCCCGGAAGCGGGAATAATCCTGAAATAGTTTTTCTGTTTCAACAACTTTTTCGCCTTCAAAAACCAGGCGTTGAATATGTTGACCGGCAAGTGCGGTCACGAGCATGTTGTTGCGCCAGTTTGGATAGCGGTCGCTTGTTACAAAACACATTCCGCAAGGCGCGATAGAAGGTACCCAATAATGGATAGGATCAGTGATGCCCGGAAGTGTGGTGTCGGGTGTAAGAATCGAACCGTCGTAATTGATGCCAAAACTCACAATCGGCCAGCCATAATTGGCACCGGGCTGCTCAATATTTATTTCGTCACCGCCTTTTGGGCCATGCTCGTGCGTCCATATCTGTTTGGTCTCCGGATGGATAGCCATTCCCTGGATATTGCGGTGGCCGTAATTATAAATTTCGGGCAAAGCATCAGCCTGACCAATAAATGGATTATCTGCCGGAAGACTGCCATCGTCATTGATGCGCATCAGCTTGCCATTGTGGTTATCGAGTTTTTGTGCGTTTTGCATTTCCCCGCGATCACCTATTGAGAAATAGAGCCGGTTTTGATCATCGAAAACAATACGGCTACCGAAATGATAATCCGTGCTGGTGAGCGGGTTTCCTCTGAAAATTCGTTCAAAATCAATAAGTTTATTGCCCTGAAGGCGACCTCTTCCAATCGCTGTATTTCCATTTCCTCCATCATCTGATGACGCGTAAGCCAAATATATCCAGCCATTTAGATCATAATCAGGATGCAGCGCGACCTCCAACAAACCACCTTGTCCATTCGCCCAAATTGGCGGTAAGCCCTGAACGGGATCGCTGAGTTTGCCATCGGCGAAAATTCTCAGGTTGCCGGGCCTTTCGGTTATCAACATCCGGCCATCAGGCAAAAACACCATGCTCCATGGGGTTACTAAACCCTCGACTAAAATTTCCATTTTAATCGTATGCGATTGTCCGGTATTTATAGTTTCATCCACATCAGAAGCTGAACAGCCATGGCTGAATAGCAGGAAAACATTCAATAATAAGGCTAAGGATTTCATGTTGTAAAAAATTGGTCAATGCGTGAAATTACAAAAAATTCAGGAGGAATGGAGGAATGGAGAAATGGAGTCTCCAACTCTCCAACACTCCAACTCCAACACAACCAGTCCAACCGATTTTCACGATCGAAAAAAATTGTGAATAATCCAAATTCAAAAAAGTACTTTTTAAGCCAAAAGTTTATCTAATTCTTTATATACCAAGGCGCTGGCTCCCACAATGGCCGCGTCGCCCATTTTTAGTTGAGACGGCAGCACTTTTACCCTGTTTTTAAAGATGGGAAGCAAGTTGTGCTCCATGCTATCAATCGTAGGCTTGAATAAATAACTTCCGGCAGCTGTTGGCCCGCCAAACAAGAAAATCGCCTCGGGACTCAGGTGATGAACCGTATTTGTAAGTCCGATTCCAAGCCATTTTCCGGTGAGTTCAAAAACTTCCAACGCTATTTTATCGCCTTTTTCGGCTGCTTCAAAAATCAACTTTGAGTCCATTTCATTAAAGCATCTATCAGCAAGCAGGCTGCTTGTAGCGTTGTATTTAGCCATCAACTCAAAAGCGGTACGTTTCATTCCCGATGCCGAACAATAGGCTTCAAGATGGCCTTTTCCACCGCATCCGCACTGGCGGCCATCAGGTATCAAAACGGTATGCCCGCATTCGCCGGCAAAGCCATCGTGGCCGTAAACAAGATCGCCATTTACTACAATACCACTGCCTACACCGGTTCCGAGTGTGTAAACAACAAAATTTTTCATGCCTTGTGCGCCTCCAAAAACCATCTCGCCTATCGCGGCGGCATTGGCATCATTGGTGATGGCAATGGCCTTCATTTCCGGGAAATTTTTTTCCAGCAGACGCACCAATGGAACAACGCCTTTGAACGAAAGATTCGGCGCATACTCAATATTTCCGGTGTAATAATTCGCGTTGGGTGCACCAATCCCCAATCCTAAAATTTCAATCTTTGGATTGAGTGTAGCAACTGAATTTGCCAGCTCACGCACAGACTTGGTAATTTCATCAATAAACAGGCTGATATTGCCATGAGTTGGTGTTTTAATACTGTCTTTTACAAGCACTTTTCCATCCCTGTCAACAACACCAATTGCGGTATTTGTGCCTCCTATATCAATGCCAATAGAAACATTTTTCATGAATCACGGGGTATTTAGTATATTGATTTACTGTGTTTTAAACAACCATCAATCAAAAAAACAGTTGAATAAATCAGCTTTGGTTTATTATAGTCTTTTCCAATTTGCGTCTAATTTTAGAACCACTTACAGCATAATAAAAGATGAATAAATAGCTGACTGCGGGAACAAGGAAAGCGTAGGTATAGCCTACCGTATCAGCGATTGCGCCCATTAATGGAGGCAAAATCGCACCACCCAAAATCAGGGCATTTATTAAACCCGAAGCACCGCTAAGTTCGGCATTGTCAAGGTCTTTAACTGCCAGCGAGAATATATTGGGGAACATAATAGAGTTGAACAGACCGATGGAAATGATCGTCCAAAGCGCGATATTTCCGGTGGTGAAGGTGGTAGCAATATCCAGAATAGCTGCAAACAGCGCAAAAGTTGCTAAAGTACGGGCAGCATTGCCACGGCCAAACTGCATGATGATAAAGTTAACCGCTGCTATGCCCATAAATATCAGCCCGATATTCCAGCTCCATTCCGTAACAAACGCACCTGAAACCAAAGCCAAAACCAATACCGGCAAGGCAAAGGTGATTTTTTTTGAAGTTTTCATATCCGAGAACATAAATGAACCAAAAAACCTGCCCACCATGGCACCACCCCAGTAGATGGCGGCATAGGTGGAGGCCATTTCTGCTTCCATGCCGAGGCTGCGTTTTAAATAATTCACGATAAGACCGGCGTTGCCCACCTCAGCACCTACGTACATAAAGATAGCAAGGCCGCCCAGCACTACGTGTGGATATTTGAAAATGCTTTTTTTCTCTTTTTTCTCTGATTTAAGGGTTGGTAATTTGATCGTGAAAATAGCGATGGCCACCAGCAAAACCGCCACTCCCATGATTATAAAGGGCATAGGAACTCTTTCGGCTGCAATTGCTGCATCAGTAGGAAACTGAAGTCCTTTGAAAATAGCTATAGAGATAAGCCAGGGCGCAATCATAGTGGCGATAGAATTGAGTGCCTGAGTGAAATTCAAACGACTTGACGCGGTATCGGACGATCCAATGGCAGTTACATAAGGATTAGCGGCAACCTGCAAAAACACAACGCCTGTAGCCAATACAAATGTTGCTGCCAAAAAAATCGGGAAGGAAGGAATGCGCGCTGCCGGCACATAAATAAAACTGCCCAAAGCCATCAAAATTAGACCTGCAATCACTGTCCATTTATAGCCGATTCTGTCAATCAATCGTCCCGTAGGGATTGACATCACAGGATAAGCGATAAAAAAGGCAGAAGATAAAAGTTGTGCTTCAAATTCTGATAAACTGAAAATTTCTTTGACCGGAGCACTTAGGGTGACAATAAATGTGGTGGCAAATCCGAAGATAAAGAAAATGGCACCAAATACTGACATTCCTAAAAATACCTGATTGGAAGACTGTTTTTCCATGAGATTGTGGTTATGTTAAACGATTTAATGGCGGCTCAGCAAATTTGATTGAAATTGCTTCCGACAAGAGGAACAAAATTAGAAAATTAGTTGGATTTAATCGAAAAAGCTTCCTCAAGCTGTTGCAATTTCTTTTCACAAACACATATTCGTGGCATAAAAAAGCTCAATCTGAAAATTTATCCAAAAATAAAGCTGCGAAAGGCCTCTAAAATGGGTATTTTTTTTAATTTCGACAAAAATTGAAGATCAGCTTATGCAGGTGCAAATCAGTTGTAATCAGCGCAGCACAAAAACTTAACTATGCAGAAGAAAATACCCGGCAGAAGAAAATTTATCGCCCAAACTTTTATTGGAGGTATGGCTACAGCATTGGGCTTCAAATATGGCTTTGCCAATAATTTGATGGCGACAGAACTTGCGGCAGCCAAACCAAGTCTTGGATTACCCGTTGTGCTTTCCACCTGGTCGCACGGAATTCCGGCCAATCAAGCCGCGATGGATATTTTAACTGCAAATGGCAGCGTGTTAGATGCTGTGGAACAGGGCGTTCGCGTTCCGGAAGCCGACCCAACAATTGAAAGTGTTGGCTACGGCGGCTTGCCTGATGCTTCGGGTGAAGTTACGCTGGACGCCTGCATTATGGCTCCCAATGGTGATGCAGGTTCTGTGGCCTACCTGAAAAATATTATGCACCCCATTTCTGTGGCACGCAGGGTTATGGAAAAAACCCCTCACGTGATGCTCGCCGGCGATGGTGCTTATAAATTTGCGTTGGATCAGGGTTTTGAGCACAGCAATTTATTGACCGAAAACGCCCGTCAAAAATACCAGGAATGGCAAGCCAGCGGCAGAACCTACGCACCTCATGCCAACTGGGAAAACCACGATACTATCGGCTTGCTGGCCATCGATAAAAACGGTGATATGGCCGGCGCCTGCACCACCAGCGGCATGGCGTTTAAGCATCCGGGAAGGGTTGGCGACTCACCCATCATCGGCGCAGGCCTGTTTGTTGACAACGAAATTGGCGGCGCAACAGCCACCGGCGAAGGCGAAGCAGTGATGAAAACCCTGGGAAGCTTTTTGATCGTGGAATTGATGCGGCAGGGTTACTCACCGCAACAGGCCTGCGAACAAGCCGTAAACCGGATTATCGCAAAAGTGAAGCTGCACCCAAATTTCCAAATTGGATATATTGCGCTGAACAAAGCCGGCGAAACAGGTGCTTACGCCTACAGACCGGGCTTTCAATATGCGCTGCATCAAAATGGAAGCAATACCTTATACAATACAAAGTCCGTAAAAAATAACTGGAATGAAGAATAGCTACACACTGATTTTCGCTTTACTGATAAGCTTGATTTCGCTTATATCTTGTCAGCAATCCAAACCAAAAAAAGACATCACAATTATTCCTATGCCGGAATTTGTTTCTGTAAGCGGTAAAATACTGGTTATCAACAAGAATACACGTATTATTTACGAAGACCCAAATCCTGCCCTGCGGCTGATGGGCGAGCAACTGGCTGACTTTATCAGCGAAAAAAGCGATTTCCGTCCCGAAGTAATTTCGTATAGCAAGGTTCAATCGCTTGAAAACGATATTTTTCTAACCGTAAACCTGAACGACAGCACTTTCGGTGATGAAGGCTATCGCATTCACAATCCAGACGGCCAGCTGCTCAGCGTTCAGGCCAATGATGCGCGGGGTGTTTTTTATGGCATTCAGAGTGTGTATCAGCTTTTCCCCGGCGCATTTTTTGAAGCAAATGAAAAGCAGTCTGCATGGGAAATTCCAATGGTAACTATCAGTGATAAAGCACGTTTCGCTTATCGTGGCATGCATTTAGATGTGAGCCGGCATTTTTTTCCGGTTGAATTTATCAAGCAATACATAGATTTGCTGGCGATGTACAAATACAATACATTTCACTGGCATCTTACAGATGATCAAGGTTGGCGCATAGAAATCAAGGCTTACCCAAAGCTTACCGAAATTGGCAGCTGGCGCGAGGAAACAAAAATCGGACATCAGTGGGAGACACCAAAACAGTTTGATGGCAAACGTTATGGCGGTTTTTATACACAAGACGAAGTGCGCGAAATTGTAGATTATGCCACATCAAAATACATCACTGTCATCCCCGAAATTGAAATGCCCGGCCACGCTATGGCAGCGTTGACAGCCTATCCGGAGCTGGGTTGCACAGGAGGCCCTTATGCTGTACAAGGCGAATGGGGCGTGTTCGATGATATTTTTTGCAGCCGCGAAAGCACTTTTGTTTTTCTGGAAAATGTGTTGACAGAAGTTATGGACATGTTTCCGGGCAAATACATTCATATCGGCGGCGATGAAGCACCCAAAACGCGCTGGAAAACCTGTCCGGATTGCCAAAAAAGAATCCGTGAAGAAAAGCTGGAAGACGAGGCACAGCTGCAAAGTTATTTTATCAGCCGAATGGCAAAATTCCTGGAAAAACACGACCGTCAAATTATTGGCTGGGACGAGATTTTAGAAGGCGGTTTAGCACCCGGTGCTACCGTGATGTCGTGGCGCGGAACTGAAGGCGGAATTGCCGCTGCGCAAATGGGACATGATGTGATTATGACCCCTGCAAGCCATTGCTATTTTGATCATTATCAGGGTGAACCATCAACAGAACCACTGGCTATTGGTGGGTTTACGCCAATCTCAAAAGTGTATGATTACGAACCAATTCCCGAAGAGCTAAATACCAAAGAGGCCAAGCATATTTTAGGTGCGCAAGCCAATGTGTGGACAGAATATATTGTTGATAATGACGGGGTTACCTATATGATACTTCCGCGAATGGCAGCACTTTCGGAAGTGCTTTGGTCGCCGACGAAAAATCGCAATTGGGAAAGCTTTTACGATCGGCTTCCGGCTCATTTTGTCAGGTATGACGCTCTCGGTTTAAACTACAGCCAGTCAGTAAACCAAGTAAAAAGCAAGCTTGTGGTATCTGAATCCGCCGACACGCTCGTTGAATTAACAACAGAAGTGCCTCAGGCAAAGTTGTTTTATACGATAGACGGCGCGACACCAGACCAAAACAGTACGGTTTACACAGAAAAGTTAAGGCTCAATAAGGGGGATCAATTAAAGGTTCAGCTTTATAGAAATAGTATGGCAATTGGCGAAACGCAAAGTCCTGCTATTAAGAAGTAAAAAAGTCAAAAACATTAGCCAATCTGCTACTTTCGCCTGTTTCGAACTTGGTGTCATGTTTTTTCTTGAATTCAATTATTTCTTGTCAGTCGTATTTTTTCTCATCTAATTAAACGAATTGTACGAATTGAAATTCGTTTAATCCGTGCAATTCGATGATTACTTTTTTCTTTGATGGTATAATGATTTGTCTGTTTTGCCTGATGGGATGTACACACAGAGTGATCTTTTTTCAGTCTTTTGCTGAAAAAATGTAGATCCTTATTCTTTTGAAGTTACTAATCAGTGTCAAAATGTATTATAATCCTCAACATTACTCTGTGAAACTCCGTGTCTTCTTTGTGGCACTTTGTGAATCAGCCCGCGATAGTTAGCGGGGACACAAACTTGCGCAGAGAAACACAAATTACGCAAGGGTTAAACAAGATTGATCATACCTCTTGTCGTTATAACTATTCAACATACTGATTAACATCATTTTGGATTATCCGTTTTCGGTTTTTTAAGGCGGCCTGCCTCACGGAGCATTCTATCAATAATCCATTCAAGCTGGCCGTTGGTGCTGCGAAACTCATCCGCAGCCCATTTCTCTACGGCAGCCAGTTTGTCTTCATCAATACGTAAAGCAAAAGCCTTTTTTTTCGACATACTATTGATACAAAGATCCGGTGTTTACAACTGGTGTAGCTTCTTTATCACCGCACAAAACAACCATCAGGTTGCTCACCATAGTTGCTCTTTTGTCGGCGTCAAACTCCACGATTTTTTTCTTAGCAAGCTGTTCCAGGGCCATGTCAACCATACTCACCGCACCTTCCACAATTTTAAAACGTGCCGCTACGATGGCTGTTGCCTGCTTTCTTTTGAGCATAGCCTGTGCAATTTCCTGGGCATAAGCAATATAATTTATCCGGGCTTCAATAACCTCGATACCAGCTATATCAAGCCTTTCGATTACTTCACGTTCCAGTTCGTGATTCACCTCTTCACCGCCCGATCGCAGGGTTATTTCAGCATCATGGTCCTCAAAATCATCATAGGGATAAATTCCGGCCAGCTTGCGCAAGGCCGCTTCACTTTGTACAACCACAAAATGCTGAAACTCATCAACTGCAAATGAGGCTTTGTAAGTATCAGAAACGCGCCAAACCAGCACCAAACCAATCATAATCGGATTGCCAATTTTATCATTCACTTTGATCGGGTCGCTGTTGAAATTTCTGGCCCTGAGCGAGATTTTGCGCTTCACGAAAAAGGGATTCACCCAGAAAAACCCATTGGTTTTGATTGTTCCACTATAGGCTCCAAATAATGTCATAACAACTGCCTTATTTGGATTTACTACCGTGAAACCAATTGAAAGCACAATTCCCAATAGTAAAACCAGAATAAATAAAGGTGATTTTAGCAAAGCAATACCTGCCAGTCCGACTAACAAGGTCAAAAATACTACAAGCACCATTAAATATCCTGATGTTGCATTTCTTACTTTTTCCATAACGGTTGATTTAGATTGATATTATTTTGATATCACAAAGATATATTATTTTTTGTGTTGTAGGAAAGTTTGCGGAATATTTTTTACTGCCGATTTTGAGGTGAGAAATAAAAAAAGACTTGTATGAGAGACCTTGATTTTCTGTGGGTGCGAATTGTAAATCGGTGCCAGCCTTTAACTAGATAATAAATGCAGCAGACACCGAATGCAAACAGGTGCCAGCTAGAGAGAAAGAAGTGGATTAAGCTGTTAATACATTAAACCTCAAAGGTTTTAGAAACCTTTGAGGTTTAGCTGAATAGTTACTTTTGTGATTAAGGACTTCACAACATCGAGTGAATAGCAGAAAAATATGGTTTTGTTATTTCAAATCATTTATCAAACTCATACCTTATCTTCTCGGCTGAATCAAAGTAGCCTCTATCAATTTTTGTTATAACCTCATGACATCTTCTACAAACCGATACCAATGTATATATTGGCTCATTCATTCTATACCTGCCTTCTGTGTGATGAACCTCGGTTGCTGTTTCAGTTAGGCAAGATCGACAAATATAGTTATCACGCTTTAAGACAATCTTAGTTATTTCATGCCAACGTTCAGATTTTAAGTACTCTGAATAAAGATTCCAGAAATTGCTTTCATTGATCAACTTTTTCTTGTCTCTAATTCTATCTGCAATTTTTACAATTTCCCTTTCAGCCGCTCTTTTCTCTTCAATAAGATTAATGGACACCGGTAAAGAGTCTTTTTCGTAATTACTTTTCTTGAGGGCTGTGCCAATTCGTTTTCCACAATGTTGACATTGATTATAAACACGATAGTCATCAGAATTTTGGAGTGCCTCGAATTCATCTGAATAATCTCTCACAGTGATAATATCGGGTGAAATACAGCAATTTCCATTAGGAGCATATTCTATATCATCATAACCACAATTATCACAATGATAATGGTATGCAGTTATGTTATCTGATGTATTAAGTATTGAATTGCAGTGGGGGCAATACCTGATAAACTCACTCATAAATATTTTTAAATATTAATTGATTTTAATCGTTCTATAAGCTCATGTTGTTTTTTATCCGCTAAATCTTTTAGATATTTGAGTTCATTTCCGGCTAATTGCCATTTTTTAAGTAAGTCCTGGTCTGTAGTTTCAGATTGAGCCATTAATTCAGCTAAATAAATCATTTCATTTTGCAATTCTTTTGCTCTCGTTTTCAGATATTGAATTTCCTCATCACTATTATGTTTCTTTTCTTTTTTACTACTTTGCTCATCAAATATTTCCGTCTGAACAGCAATTGGAGACGACCATGATACACTATAAGTAGATCCAGTAAGTTCTATTTCCTTTAGTGCTTTATCATCTATATCAAGCTGAAAATGCTTTTGACCATGTCTGTAAAAGTTCATTGAAGTATACATATGGAAATTTACGTTAGCTTTTTCTTTTATCTCTTCAATTAACTCCTGTCTAGTACCAAATATTTTTTTATCTTTTAGAATCCACCACCAATCCTCTTTTTTATCATCACTAATAAATACAATATTCTTATTATGCTCAGAGGCATATTCAATGAGTTGAGTCCATATTAAAAAGTCTCCATACCGTTTAGGAGTAGGTTTTAATGCATCTGCAAATCCGGGTGGAATATGAAGCTTAAACCTCCTCTCCGCTTCTTTGTACAATTCATCAAGCTTTTCATTTGAAAACTTGCCAACAACTTTACCAGTGAACAATTCTGAAATCTCATTGTAAATATGATCATTATCCACAAAACTTTCGTATTTCTCAATTGTACACCTAATATCTTCAACAACTTTACTCAAGACTGTATTGAACTCGGCATTAATTGAACCAGATAGAAAAGGTATTTTTGATTGTGAATTTATTTCTTCCTGAATAGATTCAATCCTTTTAAGAAACTCTTTGTACCCACTAATTATATCATAAATAACGTCAACTCTTTTATTATTGTATTCAAAAGCTGCCTGGTGAGG
>Ga0265295_1003163_pt1 | contig 24533 bp, 20 predicted proteins | sample Munlansysbiofilm_FD_192503 | JGI IMG/M metagenome (GOLD analysis project Ga0265295, IMG submission 192503) | Leachate microbial communities from a municipal landfill in Southern Ontario, Canada - Methane capture system biofilm | ecosystem: Engineered > Solid waste > Landfill > Unclassified ... | reverse complement strand
TTTCCAACAAAGTTGCCCTGCTATTTCAATTGTCACAGTTTTTTCGGTGGCCATAGCGAAGAGGTCCCACCCGTTCCCATTCCGAACACGGAAGTTAAGCTCTTCAGCGCCGATGGTACTGCACGGGAGACTGTGTGGGAGAGTAGGTCGCCGCCGTCTTTCTTTCCTTAAAGCCCTTATGACCCCAGGTCATAAGGGCTTTCTTGCGTCTGCAACCTCCCTGAAAAACTCCGCAACTTCAATTCAGTTCCTGGAACACCAACGGGGCTGATCTTGAATTATGACCCCGCGTTAGCAACGTCACGCAGTCGGCGTAGCGGTTGGTGAGACGGGATAAGGAGGAAGATATGGCGGTGGGGATTGTCCGCCAGTTTACCACGGTGCAGAGCAGTCTACTTTTTTCGAGGTATCCTTTGGCAAAAAAACATCTAACAGGTTACAAATATAAAGTAAGTCTACATTTCTGGATCCTTTGCCATGGTTGTCCTTTCCCTCTGAGGGCTGGTTATCCGCATGTATCTTGAACACTTTCATCTTACCCACTCTCCGTTCAGGGAAGAGCCCGACCCCGAGGTCTTTTTTCCCGGAGCCCGGCGGGAGGAAGTCTGTCAATCGCTCATTCTTGATGTTCTGGCAGGCCGCCCCCTGGTCAAACTTATCGGTCGCGAAGGCTCTGGAAAGACGCTCATCTGTCGGGTGGTCATCGATCGACTGCCGGCGGAATACAAGGTCGTCTACATTGACAATCCCGCCGGAGCCTTTGATGACCTGTTGCGGATAGCCTGTCTCGATCTGGGCATGAATCCGTCCATGAAGCACGACTCCTTCAATTTTCTGGAGGAACTGCGAAATCTTCTCGAAAAGCGTCGTGCGCAAAAAAAGAAAACCGTACTCATCATCGACGAGGCGGAAAAAATGTTCCTGGCGACCCTTGAACGGTTGGTCAGGCATATCGGTGAGCAGTCGGACACCCTTGGCCTGACTATCATCCTTGCGGGACGCCCCGGACTGGACGCCAACCTTGAACAACTTTCCGCCTTCTGCAACAACGTCGACATTCAGGCCGGTTATTTTCTTGAACCACTCACAGAAAGCGAAACCCGTCAATACCTCCGCTATCGCCTGCATGCCGCGGGCGTGAGCCACGACCAACACGATGATATTTTCACGGAAGGGGCCGTGGCAAAAATTTTTTCGTCGGCCCAGGGCAATCTGCGCATGATCAATATCCTGGCCGAGGAATCACTGCAGATATCCTGTGAAGAAAAATCCTTCATGGTACTGCTCGACCACGTGGATCCTGAAGCCACTGAGAGCGACAAGATCGAAAACAGGGTGATCGAGGTTTACGACCTGTTGCGGCAAAACAAACTGGTGGCTGGAGCACTGGTCGCCGCGGCAATGCTCGTACTGTTCATCGGTATTCTCCTCAGTGGGGGAAACGAGGATAAACGGGCTGAAGTCGCCCCGTCGGAGCAGGCCATTCAGGTGATTCCGCCGCCCCGGTCCTCATCGTCCTCCAGCCAGGCGGGGACCGTGGGTGACGCATCCCCTGGCCAAGGACTTCCCCAGGCTGACGGTAATCGGCCGGTTCCCACCAATGCCCCGGAAACAGCCGGTACACCAGCACCCGAAACCGCCATGTCGCTTCCAGCCCTGACTCGGGAGGAGGCGCAACGGGATGGCGACACATTGTTTCGCGAGCGACGAGGCGCCAGCGCCACCTGGCTGGCCGGCGCCTATCGCGGCCTGTACACCATTCAACTCATGATGCTGACCTCGGAGCAGGCACAGGCCGGCATCACCCGAATGCTGGTGCAGGACGATTATTACAAATTGCACGAGCAGTTCTACATTCTTCGCAAAAAGGGAACCCCCCCGACCTTTTTCGTCTTTTACGGTATTTATGACTCGATGGACACCGCCCGCGAGGCGCGTAACAGTATGCCGGTGTTTCTTCGCAAGCATCACCCCTACCCGCTGGCCATCAGCGATGCCCTGAAAAAGACAGAAGACTGAGGAGCGTGGGAACGCCATGGATGTCCTGCTCGCCAGGCCGCGCGGCTTCTGTGCCGGCGTCAACCGGGCCATCGCGATTGTCAACCAGGCGCTGGCGCGGTACGCCCCGCCTGTGTACGTCCTGCACGAAATTGTACACAACACCCATGTGCTCGAAGCACTGCGCGACCGTGGGGCGATTTTCGTCGAGGAACTGGAAGATATTCCCGCCGGTTCGGTGACCATTTTCAGCGCCCACGGCGTGTCCCGGGCAACCACGGAGCGGGCCCAGGCTTTGGGCTTACGGACCATTGACGCCACCTGTCCGTTGGTCTCCAAGGTGCACCGGCGGATGATCAGTCTCCATCGCAGCGGCTTTGCCGTGATCGTTATCGGTCACAAGGGACATCCGGAGGTCGAGGGCACCTGCGGGCAGGCGGAGGGACCGGTACACCTGGTCTCAAAACCGGCGGAGATCGCCAACCTGACGACCCCCAACGCGGAGCGGATCGGGTATGTGACCCAGACAACCTTGAGTGTCGACGATACCGCCGCCATGGTCGAGGCCATTCGCCGTCGTTTTCCTGCCGTTGTCGCGCCGGAACGGACGGATATCTGCTATGCGACCACCAACCGGCAACAGGCTGTCCGACGCCTGGCCGACCAGGTCGATTTGGTACTCATTGTCGGCTCAAAAAACAGTTCCAATTCCAACCGACTGCGCGAGGTGGCGGAATTACGCCAGACGCCGGCGCATCTCATCGATGATGCCGGCGAGATCGATGAGCGCTGGTTTGTCGGCGTCGAACGGGTGGGGATCAGTGCCGGTGCCTCGGCGCCGGAACATCTGGTGGTGGAGGTGGTCGATTGGCTGCGGCGCCACGGCGCCGGCTCTGTGGAGGAAATGAAGGGCGAGGAGGAACACATCAGCTTCCTCGTCCCGGACTTTACCGTTTGAGTCTAACCTGAGAGCCGGTCGGCCAGCCGCTACTTTTTTAACTGACCCCTGCCAGGTGCCGGCCATTGCCACTGTCAGTCGGCAAGCTGGCGGGCGTTGACGATCTCGACCATTGCGCGCAGTCTCTCCTCGCATCCGGTCAGGGCCTTGAGGGTGGCCCTGTTCGGATGACCGATGGCGATGGCTGCGCCTTTTTTTTCGGCGATGGCCACCAGTTCTTCAATCTGTTGGCAGATAGCGCCGACGTCCTGCACGTTGTCCAGAAAGATGTTCCGACGGGCGGCCGGTACGGCGAGTTGCCGGGCCGTGGCCAACCCCAGCGAACCGCGAGTTGTGTACGAGTCGATGAAAAAGAAGGAGCGTTCCTTCAGGGTGGCGAGCACCACCCGCATCGAGGCCGCATCCGCGGTAAACCGCGATCCCATGTGATTGTTGGCACCGGTTGCCTGGGGCACGGCGGCGATCATGCCGGCCATTTTCTCCCGGATCCGGTCCGGCGTGTCACGGACATACAGGGCGTTTTTGCCCGGATTCCAGGCCGTGCTGCCGGGCTCCATGGGCAAATGGAGGAGAATCTCCCGCCCCTTGGCAAAGACTGCCGCTGCCTGCTGCGCGGTGAACGGGGCATCCGGGAGAAAGGCAAAGGTCAGGTTGAGATCGAGGTCCAGCAACTGGTTGCCCAACTCCAGGTGATGGCCCATGTCATCGATGATGATGGCGACCTTGGGCCGTTCTGTCCCGGCGGTGGTCGGCGGGACCTCGTCTTGGGTGGCGGATGGGGCCGGGACGGCAGGTTCCTGCGGACTGTCGGCCTCGGGTTCCTCGAAAACGACCATGGGGTCGATGGTGATGACCTCGGCCGTTGGGCGCTGCGCTGGTGCCGGTGGCGCAGGGTGATGCTGCGCTACCCCGGATTTTTTTTTGTTCGGGGGCTCTGCCCTGTCGCATCCGGGCAGGAGGAGGAACGTCGCAAGGAGGGCAAGGACCGCAGCGAGGGCGGTTGTGCGGCCGGCGGCAAAGGGCATGGCAACGGGCGCGGCTATTTCGTCCTGGTGAGGATGTACGCCGCGACCTGCCTGAGCAGGGCGACATTGTCCCGTTCCGGGGCGTGCTCCTGAAAAATATCGAGACAGGCGGCGGCCTGCTGCACCAGTTGCCGGGCCTTGAGGGCTGCGGTGGTGAAGCCGTCGAACCGTTCGATCAGTGCGCGCAGACGTGCAAAGGCCTCTGGCCCGGTGCGGTCAGCGCGCATGAGGAGTTCCATCTCCCGCCGCTCGTCTCCACCGGCACGATCGAGGGCGTGCAGCAGGGGCAGGGTGACCTTGCCTTCGATGAAGTCGTTCCCGGTTTTTTTCCCGGTGGACCGCTCGTCCCCAAGAAAATCCAGCAGGTCGTCGACCACCTGGAAGGCGGCGCCGATGTGGTCGCCATAGGCGGCGAGCGCCTCGCGCCGACCGCTGTCCGCACCGGCATAGAGTGCTCCCAGGGCGCAGGTGGAGGCGATGAGGTTGCCCGTCTTCTGACGGATCACGGCAAAATACGGGCCCTCGCCCGCGGTGGTGTCGCTGATCAGGCGGAGCTGGGCAAATTCACCGTTCACCATGGAGGTCGTGGCCCGACAGAAAATTTCCAGGCCCTCGCTGCCGGCCAGTCTGCCGATCAGGTTCATGCACTGCGCATGCAGCCAGTCGCCGGCGAGAATGGCCGAAGTCATGCCGAACCGGGCGAGGACGGTGGCGCGGCCGCGCCGTTGTTCGGCCCGGTCGATCACGTCATCGTGGATGAGCGAGGCCACGTGCAGGTATTCGAAGGCAGCGGCCAGCAGGTACAGGTCAGGGTCATCCCGGCCGCAGCAGCGCGAACAGAGCACGGTGAGCAGCGGCCGGATCCGTTTGCCGCCGCTGAACAGGGCGTACTCCAGCACCTCCGTGAGCAACGGGTCGGCATCGGCGAGCGCCGCGGACAGATCCGCCCGCATGGCCGTCTCGACCTGTCCGCCAACCGCTGCGGCCACGGTGCGCAGCCCGCTGTCCGGTCCTGTGTCAGTCTGTTTCATTGTCTGTCCGGAAAAATGAGGCCACCTCCGCCGGGTCCCTGGTGAGCGGGCTGGGCGGCAGGCTTCTGAGAAAGTGACGACCGTATCCCTTGGTGAACAGGCGGACGTCAAGAATGGCGACGACGCCCCGGTCGGTGCCGGTGCGCATCAGCCGCCCCACACCCTGGCGCAGGGTGAGGATGGCGCGCGGCACCTGGTAATCGGCAAAGGGGTTGCCTCCCTGGGCGCGGATGCGGTTGATGCGCGCCATAATAACAGGGTCGCTTGGCACTTCAAACGGTAATTTGTCGATGATCACCAGGCTGAGCGAGTCGCCGGGAATGTCCACCCCCTCCCAGAAACTGGCAACGGCACAGAGCACCGAGTCGGTGCGGCGGGCGAACTGCTCGAGAAGCACCCGCCTGGGGGCCTCGCCCTGAACCAGCAGCGGGAAGGGCAGCCGGTCGCGGAGAACGTGGTAGGCAGTCTCCATGGCCTGGAAGGAGGTGAACAGGGCGAGGGTGCGGCCGCCGGCATGGCTGATGAGCGTCTCCATGCAGTCGTGCAGCGATGCCTGGTAGCCCGGTGCGGCCGGTTCGGGAAACCCCTTGGCCGGTACGTAGAGCAGGGTCCGCTGACGGTAATCGAAGGGCGAGGGCAGGCTGAGGGTCGGGGTGTCCGCCGGCAGACCGAGCCGCTCGAGAAAATAGGTGAACCGTCCTCCGGCAGTGAGGGTCGCCGAGGTGAACACGCAGTGACGGGCCATGGCGAACAGCGTGGCGCGCAGATCCTCGGCCACATCCACCGGGGTGACGCAGAGCGTCAGGTTGCGCTCGGTCCGTTCATACCAGCGGGTAAAGCGGACGGCCTCCCCGTCGGCATCGTCGTTTTGGCTGGCCAGCAGCTGCTCCAGGCGGGACTCCAGTTCCTGGGCGCGTCCGGCATACTGGGGCCAGGGGGCATCGCGGCCGGCCTGGCTGTCGAGCACGCTCACCAGTTGGTGCAGGGCGGTGCCGAGGTCCTCGCAAACCGCCAGGACATCGGCCCGCTGGTCCAGCAGCGGCGGCAGCGGAAAGCGGCCGCGCTCCGGCGGGAAGGTCGCTGCCCACCGCTCCGCCGTGCCGGTGAGCCGGACCGCCGCCTCGCTTACCGCCCGGCGGTCCTTGACAGCCAGGTCCTCGCTGGCGCTGCGTTCCACGTCGCCGACAAGATCGAGCACCTGGTAGCGGGAAAAGGTGAAGCCGAAGAAGGTGGAGGCCACGTTCTCCACGTGGTGGGCCTCGTCGAAGATGACCGTCTCGTAGCGCGGCAGCACTTCGCCGTAGCCGGTGCGGCGCACCGCCAGGTCGGAAAAGAGCAGGTGATGGTTGACAATGAGCAGCCGGCTGGCTGCCGCGTCCCGGCGCAGGCGATTGAGGAAGCAGCCGCTGGCCTCCGGACAGGAGGGCCCCAGGCAGAAGTGCGACTGGCAGCAGATTTTCTGCCAGAGCGGTGAGGAGGAGGTCAGCCAGGGCAGTTCAGCCCGGTCCGCGTAGACCGTTTCCTCGACCCAGCAATCGAGGGGTTCGCTGCTGTCAGCGAACAGCTCGCCCGCGGCAGCGGCCTGCAACTGGCGATAGCGGTAGAGGCAGAGGTAATTCTGACGGCCCTTGACACACATCGCCTGCAACTGCGGATCGAGGTGCTGCCGGATGAGGGGGATCTCCTTGTCCAGAATCTGGTCCTGGAGATTGCGGGTGTTGGTCGACACCACCACCCGTCCGCCGCTGAGCACGGCGGGAATGAGGTAGGCAAGCGTCTTGCCCAGGCCGGTCTCGGCCTCGACCACCAGGGACGAACAGCCCTCCGCCGGTTCGGCCGCATCCGGGGCGAGCAGTCGGGCCACGGTCCGGGCCATTTCCAGCTGCCCGGCCCGGAATTCATAGCCGTCGATGCCGCGGGCGAGCAGACCGTCGGGGCCGAACAGGCTATCCATGAAAGGGCAACCCGAGGATGTCATGGGCGATTTCCGCCACCTGCGGCGAGGCGTCGTCAAGGCGCGAGCGCACCAGGGCGAGGGCCTCGTCGCTGCCGATGATGCCGAGCACGCTGACCGCCTCGCCGCGCACCCAATCGATGGGATTGTCCAGCTGCGCGGCCAGGGAAGGCAGGGCCAGCGGCAGGTAGTGCGGGCAGAGCGTCACCAGCTGCTCGAAGAGCACGGACACACCCAGGCGGACCGCGAACCGTTCGTCCTCGAGCAGCCGGCCGGTCCACGGCCAGTAGCGAGGCTCCTGGCGGAACATGGCGACGATGTTGTCCGCATGCCCCATGGCGAGGAAGTCGGCGATTACCTGGAGCAGTTCTTCGTCCGAGGGTTCCTGCAAGGGCGGGCCGGTAATGGCTTCGGTCGGTGCATTTTTCATGGAAAATTGTGCAGGTTAAGGTCAACCGGGTCCATACCACGGTCCTGGGGCGGTGGCAATCCGGGAATTATTCCGCCTGCGGCTTGACACTTGTTTTTTTCGACAGTAGAGAAACCAGGCAACGGCTCTTTCCTGCCGCTCCATCAATCCCGAACCCGGACCGTCCATGCCCGCGCGAACTTTACCGCCGCCTCCCGCCGCCACCATAGCCGATGACGAACTGCTGGAAGGCGACGAGGTGGTGGTGATTGTCGATGATTTCCCCGACATCGTCGGTCTGCTCCGGGAATTTCTCGAACAACGCGGTTTTCCCTCGGTGGCGGCCGGATCCGCCGGCGAATTGCGTCAGCACCTGGCCACCGGCAACGTGGCCCTGGTCCTGCTCGATATCGGTCTGCCCGATGCGGATGGCATGCAGCTGCTGCCCGAGTTGAAGCAGAGCCACCCGGACCTGGCCGTGATCATGCTGACCGCGGTCACCGATCTGCAGACGGCGCTGGTCTGTCTCCGTTACGGGGCGGACGACTACCTCACCAAGCCCGTCCACTTCGCCGACCTGCTCACCACCCTGCGCAAGGTGCTGGAAAAGCGGCGGCTGACCATCCGCAACCGGCAGTACCAGCGGCAGATCGAACAGGCGAACTTCCGCATCCAGTTGGCCCACCAACTGGCCATGAAGATGAACACCGCCTACCTGAGCATGGTCGAACTGGATGAAATCCTCAATGCCATCCTGATCGGCATCACCGCCGAGGAAGGGCTGCAGTTCAACCGTGCCTTCCTCGCCCTGTTCGACGAGGCGGGTGAAACCCTGGAGGGGAGGCTGGCCATCGGCCCGGGCAACCGCGAAGAGGGCGGGCGCATCTGGCAGGACATGGTCGGTCGGGGGGTGCGCCTCGATGACCTGCTCGCCAAGGTGGAGAGCGGTGTCGGCCAGACCGATTTCGAGGTCAACCGCATTGTCCATGCCCTGCGGGTGGACGCGGCCGATACGGACCACCTGCTCATCCGTGCGGTCCACGAACGGCGGTCCATCAACGTGGTCAACGGCCGGTGCGACAGTCCCCTGCCGCTGGAACTGCTCGGCCTGCTTCAGGAGGACAGCTTCGTTGTTGTCCCCCTCTATTCGCCCAGCCGGGCGCTCGGGGTGATCATTGCCGACCATTTTGTCACCCGGGAACCGATCCTGGATGAGCGAGTACGGGCGCTCGAGAGTTTCGCCAGCCAGGCCAGCCTGGCCATCGATCACTGTCGCCTGTACATGGCCATGCAGGGAAAGATCAAGGAACTCGAGGAGGTGACCGCCGTTTTGGAAAGCAACAAGAATCTGCTCATCGAGGCGGAGCGGTACTCGGCGGTGGGCCACATGGCCGCCCAACTCGCCCACAGCATCCGCAACCCGATCACCGCCATCGGCGGCACGGCCCGATTGCTGGCCCGGAAAACGGACAACAGGGACCTGCTGCAGTTTCTCGAGATGATGACCCGGGAGGCGGAAAAAATCGAAAAGATCCTCGAGGACCTGTTCAGTTTCGTCAATCGGAGCAAGCCGGTGTGCCGGCGGATGGGGCTCGGCCAACTGATCCACAAATCCCTGCTGCTGCATTTCCGCAGCATGGAGGAAAAAGGGATCCGGCGGATGCTGCGCCTGCCGGAAATCGACCCGGAGGTGGAGATCGACCCGGAACTGATCCAGCAGGCCCTGGTTCACCTGACCCGCAACAGCATCGAGGCCATGCCCGAGGGCGGAGAATTGATGGTCGAGGTGCTGGTGGAGGACAAGGAGGTGCGCATCGTCATCAGCGATACCGGCGGCGGCAGCGGCACGGCGGACCTGATGCATGCCACCGATCCGTTTTTCACCACCAAGCAGGTCGGTACCGGGGTCGGGCTGACCCTGGTCAAGCGCATCATCGAGGACCATGGCGGCAGCCTGAGCCTGCAGAACAGGGCCGCGGGCGGGTTCCGCGCGACCATCACCCTGCCCCGGGCGGTGTAGCACCGGTGCCGCTGCCGGCGGCGAACAGGGGGAAAAGAAAAGGGCGGGTTCCTGTGCAGGAACCCGCCCTTGACCGTTACGAAGAACGACTCAGTTCACAAGGATCAGAACTTGAGCTCGAACTTGGCGTAGGTACCGAAGGCCGCATCATCATCGACATCGTCAGCCTCGAAGGAGGGCTGCAGGTAACCGGCATACCAGAAGAAGTCGGCGCCCTTGCTGATGGTGTACTGCATCACGCCGGAGACCTCGAGGGCATCGTCCAGGGCCTTGGTGCTGGTCAGCGGGCCGCCGCCCTCGTCCCAGGCGTCGATGCTGGCGTAGACCACGTTACCCGTGAGTTTCAGGCTCTCGCTCACCTGGTACATGGCGGTCAGGCCGCCCCACATCCAGTCACCGGTGTCGCCGACCTTGACCGCGCTGATCGGCTGCTCGCTACCGATCATGACGAAACCGTAGGCGATGTCAGGCAGGAAACCGTCCTGGGTGAAACCGAGGTTCAGGGCCAGGGTCAGGGCGTCCATGGTGTAGCTCGGCATGATGTAGCCGCCGAAACCGTCGTCCTCGGAACCGATACTGTCCTTGCCGTCGCCGTTGTCATCCTCGCGCCAGTTGTTGAACCCGTTCAGGTTGGACTCGGTGTAGCCGAACTCGGCCTGGAAGCCCATGGCGCCGGATTTACCCTTGGTATAGACCGAGGCGAACAGACCGTCGTTCTGCTCGTTGTACACCAGGCCATCTTCCAGTTCTTCCTTCTCTTCCCGGTCGTCCATCTGGTAGCCGAGCATGCCGCCGAAGGTCCAATCATCGTTGGCCTTGGCCTTGATGTGGCCACCGAAACGCATCGCGTCGTTGTCCTCGAATTTGTCCACGCCGATCGAGGAGGCCTGGGCCTCGTCCATCCACTCGACGAACGGGTTGAACTCGATCGTGTCGGTCTTGACGATACCGCGGATACCGGCCAGGCTGACGTCATCGTAGAAGAAGTTGGTGGTGGTCGCACCCGGACCGTAGGTGACCTTGTACTTACCGACTTCGACGGTGAACTGATCGGTAAAGGGCACGCCGAGATAGGCTTTGTCCACCCAGATGTTGTCGCCGGTGAGAGAGGACCGCTCACCCAAGTCTCTGTTCAGGTCGCTGGCGAAGTTGTCCATGACGCGGATGCGGGCCATGACATAGGCGCCGCCGGCAGCCGTGCCTTTGATGTTGAAGCGGATACGGGAATCCAGGTTGGTCTGGTCGCCCTGGTCCTTCTGGCCGAAGTCGTAGCTGTCCTTGTAGACCAGACGGGCGCGGGCATCGCCGGTGATTTTTACGCCCGGCTCCACGGCAGCCGCGGAAGCCGTGGAAGCAATACCGCCGGCCAGCAACAGGGCAGCGCCAGTAACGAGTACTTTCTTCATGTTTCTCTCCTTTCGCATAAGTGATGGTTTGCGTGTTTCTCGCGCCAACAAGAAACTTTTTGAACTTTTCTCAGGTGGCTGCAGAGTAAAGCGTGGAACCAGGACCGTCAAGTTTTTTTTACCCCGGTAAAATTTTTTTTACCTGTTGCTTCGGGCAGACCCGCCAGGCAGTGGAGAATGGGGAAAAAAGGACCGCGAAACGGGTGAAAGCACCTTCTCCAGGCAGTCCGGAGCAGGCACGGGGAAAATTCTGGCTCCGGCAGTCCAGGCGTCGACTGTCGACGATCTTCGGGATGGTCCGGGGGTGCAGGAACGGAGAAGAAAAAACAGGTTGGTCAGGGGCGGGAAAAAAGAAAACGCCCGTCGGACCGGCGGGCAGGCCGGGCGGTCCGACGGGCGTTGGCCGCGCCCCAGCGACCGGTGGGTCGACAGGGGCGCGTGCCGGACAGGATCAGAATTTGATGCTGCCGTAGAGCATGACGTACGACCAGTCGTCGTCGCCGCCGGTGTGCTCGGTGGCGCCGTCGTCCGGCATGGCCAGGGCACCGACCAGGGACAGGCTCAGGTGGTCGTTGACTGACCAGTCGATCACCAGGTCCAGTTCGTCGGCGTAGGCATCGTCCTTGACGCCGAAGTCACCGGCATCATGGATGGTGAAGTTGTAGTAGAACAGGCTGACAGCCACGGGCTCGAACGGCTGCACCTTGAGTTTGACCATGTGCGAATCCAGGTTGGAGTTGCCCAGCACGTACTCGCCGATGATTTCACCCTGGTACCACGAACCCCAGTCGGAGAAACCGTAGAAGAGGGTGTCGTAGTTCTCGTCGAAACTCGCGTACCGGTAGGACAGGGTCGGCTGCCAGGCCACCTGCTCGAACTGGTAGGAGGTGGTGATGTGCCAGCCGTTGCCCGAGTCGAAACCGTCGTCCCGGTCCTCGTGGACGTACTCGGCGTCGAAGCGCAGCGGCCGGAGCGCTTCCGGGCCGTTGGCCAGGGCAAAGGGCTTGACCCCGCCGCGGATGTCGTAGACGTTCATGCCGTCCCGGCTGTCGATGTCCGAATCCAGGGTATAGAGGCCGCCGCCAATGCTGGCGTTGTCGTTGAAGGTGTACTCGACCGTGGCCCCGCCCAGTTCGGTGGAGTCATTGGAGATGGGGTCGTTCTCCAGGTAGACGAGGTCGATGCCCAGTCCGCCGGTTTTCATGCGGATGATACCCGCATACTCGGCCGCCCGGCGTCCGCCGATCCAGTAGGCGCCGCGGTCGCCGCCGGAACCGGCGTAGCTGTAGAGCAGGAAGCCGTCGCCCACCTTGTACTGCTGGCGGCCGAAGGAGATGTCGAGGAAGTTCTCGCCGAGTGAACTGAACAGGTTGCCCGAGCGCCAGCCGGCATAGGCGTTCTCGATGCGCAGGTCGCTGACGTCGCCGAGTTCGGCGTTGGAGGCGGCCGCATCCAGGCCGCCGCCGGTGTTGGCCTGGACAACGTCCACCCGGCCGTAGATCTCCTGGGTGTTGGGCAGGAAGTAGCTGCCCTCGAGACCCGGGCGGATGATCGATTCCCACCAGGAATCGGAATCCTCGCCGAGGGCCTCCCGGGCATTGCCGAACCAGGAGTTGCCCTGGTCGAACAGGCCGACTTCGACCTGGAGGGTGGCCTTGGCGTAACTGTTGTTGCTGCCGGTGTAGAACTGCAGCGGATTGGTCTGCTCGGCGTCGGCCGCATGGACGGTGCCGGCAAGGCAGGACGCTGCCATCAGCAGTGAGGCGGCAGCCGCGTGTCCGCGAGAGATGCGCAGGTACTTCATGGGAATCGTCTCCTTTTTGAGGTTATGGGGAAAAAGTTCCCCGTCTCTTAATGAGTTCCTCAAAAAAAAGCACCAATTTATTGCATTCGAGCAATGGAAAAACAGCCAGCAAAACAGCAGGTTGTCTGCTGGTGCGGGGAAAGGGCCGGACAGGACCGGTGTGCTCCGGCCCTGCGGACGGGTGGAGGGACACACCGGACGGGAAAAAACACGAGGTCGGCCGGGCCGGGGCGGGATTGGCAAACGGGGCGGAAATTCGGGGGTTCCACCTGCCCCGCAGCAACGGCGGGCCAGGTGGACACGACCGTTGTTCAACTCACTCGGCACCGGGCGCGGTGCGCAGGAGATAGCGGTTCAGGGCGGCGGCGGACGATTGCCAGAACATGAACGGGAAGCCCTTTTCCGTGTCGGCGAACAGCAGTTGCAACTGGCCCCCCTCCTCGCCGGAGCGCAGCACCTGGTAGTTGACCGTGTACCCGGGCAGTTTGCGGGTTTCCCACAACGGCGTCAGGGCGCCGTTGGCCCACCGGTGCGCGGTGAGCGAACTGCCGTCGAAGTAGCGCAGGTTCGGCATGAAGGCGACGCTTTCCAAGCGGTTGCGGCCCACCAGGACATCGTTTTTGCCGTCACTGTCGAGATCGGTGAGGATGATCCGGGTGTTGACCCAGACCGTTTTCTTTTCGAGATCCGACTGGCTTGTCAGGGTGCCGAAGAAATTGTCGCTGGCCCCGTAGAGTTCCGTGCTGGTCCAGAGCAGCGCCCCGGAGGCGGCGAACACCTGCATGCGGTTGTCCGCGTTGACGGCAACAACCTCCCGGGATCCATCGCCGTCCAGGTCGCCCACGGCGAAGTCGAACAGGTTGAGGGGGGCGGGCAGGGGGTACGCCTCGCCCGCGGCAAGACCGTGCTGCGGGTCCAGGGTCATCCGCCGGATTCCGCCTGCCCCCTGTTCCCCGGCCAGGGTCGACTGACCCAGGAGCACCGGTGCCTCACCCGGTACGTCCATGGCGCGCAGGTAGAAACGGATTTTGCTGAACAGCTGGCTCAGGGCGTGGCCGTCCCACTCGTACACGCTCGAATCGGGCACCTCGCCGGCGCTGGCGCTGACATAGATTTCCTGGCGACCGTTGCCGTTCAGGTCCGCCAGGGTAACGCCATGGTAGCGCAGGTGATCGGGCAGGGGAGCGGCGGCGATCTGCTGGAATTGGCCGTCCTGGAAGCGATGGAGGAGCAGTTCGGAGCGGGCCAGGAGAACCATCTCGACCGTGCCGTCGCCGTCGAGATCGCCCGCGTTCATGTCCATCAGCTCCATGGGCATCTTGCGGCTGCGGTGGCTGGCCACCAGCTCGAAGCCGCCGCCCTCTTCCAGTCCGGCGAGGCTGCCGGCGAAAAGGCTCTCACGGTAGGCGCGCTCCGGGTGGGCGGTCTGGAAGGCGGCCGTGCCCTTGGCCTGCGCCGGGGCGGCGACGGCCTCCTCAGACCGTGGTTTGCCGAAGACCGTGCCGCTGATCTGCCAGGCCAGGTCGTCGACGGCGCCCATGGCCCCCTCCACGGCGGGCAGAGCATGGGTGAACCTGCGCGGTGCCTGGTCAGCGTTTTTCGAGAACACGTAACTGGTGAGCAGCAAGCTTTCCCCTGCGGGCGCGAGCGAGCCCATGACCAGGTAGTCCGCGCCGGACTGCCGCAGCTGCTGGCCGAACGCTTCGTAGTTGCCCGCCTTGAGCGCGGCGGCCATCTGTTCGGTCGTCGCACCCTGGGGCACGGCGATAATGTTCGCCCGGGTGGCCAGACGGCTGGCCAGCATGCTGGCCAGGCCGTTGCGCAGGTAGGCGTGGGTATAAGGCATGTCGACCGAGAAGGGCAGGAAGAGCACCTGGCGTCTGGCTGGCGTCGTCTGTCCCGGCGCCTCGGCGGCCAGGGCGCCGGGGCCTGAGGAGAGGATAGGGCCACCGAAAGGTCCGGTCAGCAGGATGGTCAGCAGCACAAGGACTGCTCTGGCGAAACGGGCAGGCAGGGCGGAAGTGGTCAACCGGGTATCAACATTCACAACGGGCACTCCTGGATGTGTGCTCCCTGCGGGGAGGGGCGTGCTGGTTCGGGACGGTCCGCTCGGCCGGACTGCTGGTGGGCGGCGCGATTGGGCATGGATCGGTTGCGGCAAGGAGGCGGGGCGACGGTTGCCGTTACCCTGCCTTGATCAGTAGGAGAAACTGATGGAGATGCCGCCGTAGAAAACATTCGGGGTGGTTGTGCCCTGCCCGGCTGCCGCCGGGGCGTCACCGCCCGCACCACCGCCGGCAACGGGACGGGTCCATTGCAGCATGGGGGTGATGGTCAGGTAGTTCCGGTAGGAAATGGGCATGTTGAAGAGCAGGGAGAACAACTGGCCCTCCTCGGTGTCAAAGGGATTCTTGAGGAGCATGGTGGTGTTGCCCAGCTGGAGGGTGAGATCCTCGTCAACCTGGTAGGACCGGGACAGGTCAAAGGCCATGTACCAGGAGCGGGCCGGGTCGAAGGAGCCGCTGCGCTGCGGATCCAGGCCGAGGAACACGGTCCCGGGGCTGCGTTCGTCCGGTTCCGTGGTCAGGATGTAGCCGGCCGAGAAGCCGAGCAGGCCGGCGGACCCTTCGTAGGAAAAGGTGATGGCCTGACCGCCGGGGCTTGTCCCGGCAATGTCCAAATTCGGATGGCGGTGTGCTGAATGCTGCAGTTGTACGCTCAGGCCGGGCAGGTCCTCGGCGTCGAACCCGTACATGCCGGTGGCCAGCAGGCTGTTCACCGCATTGTCCCATACCGTGCCGCCGGCAGACGAGCCTGGATCGCCGGCAGAGGCCGCCGTCGCCGCTGCGCCGAGCAGCAGGATGGCAACAACCGGCAGGAGGGAGAAGAAGCGTCGTTTCGGCATGGCAGGTGGATTGGGGCAGACCATGGAAGGTGAATTTTCTGTAAATATTCTACCGTCCGCCCTGGTGGTTGACAACACATTAAACCGGCCGACGGCCCGGTCCGGGCGACGGTGGTTCGATCGGGCGAAGGGGCAACCATGCAATCGTCAGTCGTGAGCGGGTGAGATTTTGATGCGGCCGCTGATCAGGCCGGCGAACGACCGGGCACCAGTGAACAGCCAGCCCAGGTGGGTGCGGCAGGACGAGCACAGGGCGATCTGCCACCGGCAGCCGGGAAACCAGGAAAATTCGTCGGTCGGTGCGCCCTCGGCGTTGATTCCCGGGGCAGATCGGAAACAGCGCAATTCAAAGACGATGCCCGCCGGGTTGAAAAAGGCGTGGGTATGCCGGCCATTGACCTGCATGGCCTGGTCCGGGGTGGTGATCCCATGGCCGCAGGCGGCGCAGCGCACCCAGGAACCGCCGGATACCCGCTCCTTTCTGTCTGGGTGACGGGCCGGCGGCCGGGCGGTCGCCGGTGGCTGTTTGGACTGGCGGGCGTGACGCTCAGGCCGCACCGGACGCGGGCCGGTCCCGGTAATAGGCAACGATCGCCTGCACCATGTCGGTGATGGTGTAGCGACGGGGCTGGATGTCCGCCTGCAGGCCGTGCTCCGCAAGGGTGGCGGCGGTGACCGGGCCGATGGCGGCAATGGCCACCCCGGCGAGCAGCCGATGCAGTTCCTCCTGGTCACGGGCGTCGAGCATGGTGAGGAAATTGGTCACCGTGGAACTGCTGGTGAAGGTCACCAGATCGACCTCGCCACTCTCCAACTGCTCGCGCAGTTCCTCCTTGCGGCCAACGGGCGGCACGTTTTGGTAGACCGGCGCCACCCTCACGGTCGCGCCGGCGTCGGTGAGGGTTTCCGGCAGCAGGTCACCGGCCTTGAGGGCGCGCGGCAGGAGGATGCGGCTGCCGGCCACCTGCGACTGCACCAGCGCCGCGGCCAGCCCTTCGCCGGTGAACTTCTCTGGAACCAGGTCGACCCGGATGCCGTAACGGAGCAACTCTTCCGCGGTCGCCCTGCCCACGGCGGCGATCTTCGGTCCGGCCAGGTGGCGGCTGTCCAGGCCGAGTTGGCCGAGCCGCCGGAAGAAATAGGTGACCGCGTTCAGGCTGGTGAACAGCACCCACTGGTAGTCGCCCATGCGGCCGATGGCCTGGTCGAGCAGCGAGTAGTCGTCCACCGGCTCGATGTGGATGGTCGAGTACTCCAGGCACTCGGCACCGTGTTCCTCCAGTTGGACCATGAGTTCGCTGGCCTGTTCGCGGGTCCGGGTGACCACCATGCGGCGGCCGAACAGGGCCCTTTTCTCGAACCAGTCGATGGTGTCGCGCAGCTTGACCACCTCGCCGACGATCACCAGCGCGGGCGGCTTGATGTCCGCCTGCTGGACCACGGCGCAGATGGTTGCCAGGGTGCCGACCACCGAGTGTTGCTGCGGGGTCGAGGCCCAGCGGACCACCGCCACCGGTGTGTCCGGGGAGCGGCCGTAGTCGATGAGCTTCTGGGTGATGGTCGGCAGGGTCTTGATGCCCATGTAGATGACGATGGTGCCCACGCCGGTGGCCAGCTTGTCCCAGCTGATGTTGGACAGCTTCTTGTTCGGGTCTTCGTGCCCGGTGACAAATGCCACCGAGGCGGTGTATTCGCGGTGGGTGATGGGGATACCCGCATAGGTGGCCGCGGCCGTGGCCGAAGTCACCCCGGGCACCACCTCGAAGTCGATGCCCTCGGCCACCAGTTCCTGGATCTCTTCGGCGCCCCGGCCGAAAATGAACGGGTCGCCGCCCTTGAGGCGGACCACCATCTTGCCCAGCTTGGCGTGTTCCACGAGCAGTTTGTTGATGCCGTCCTGGGTGAAGGCGTGCAGGCCGCCGCCCTTCTTGCCGGCATAGATGAACCGGGCGTTTTTCGGCACGTAGTTGAGCAGCTTGGGGCTGGCGAGATAGTCGTAGACGACCACCTCGGCGTGCTCGAGCAGGTATTTGCCGCGCAGGGTGATGAGCCCGGGGTCACCCGGACCGGCGCCGACGAGGTAGACTTTGCCGGGACGCTGTGGCGAAGGGGAGGTGGCGGAGGTCACTGGTTTGGTCCGGTTGAGGTGCGGGAGAATGCAGTCATTCGGCCGAGGTGGCGTTGTAGACCGCATCGAGGATGGCCTTGCCGCCGCGGGCGAGCAGGGTCTCGGCGAGCCGGGTGCCCAGGGCCGCGGCCTCGGGAGCCTGCGCGGTCAGGGTGTCGCGGAGCAGCTGGCTGCCGTCGACGCTGGCGATCAGCCCGGTCAGGCTGACCGTTGCCCCGTCCACCACGGCGTGCGCGCCGATGGGCACCTGGCAGCCGCCTTCGAGGCGCAGCAGGAAGGCCCGTTCCGCGGCCACGGCGGTGGCAGTGCGGGGATCGTGGAGGAACTGCAGCTGTTCGAGCAGTTCGGCGTCGTTCCGGCGGAGCTCGATGCCAAGGGCGCCCTGGCCGATGGCCGGGAGCATCACGGCCGGGTCGAGCTCGGCGGTGATCCGGCCCTGCAGGCCGAGGCGGTTGAGGCCGGCGCCGGCCAGGATGATGGCGTCGTACTGGCCCTCGTCGAGCTTGCGCAGGCGGGTATCGACGTTGCCGCGCAGGTCGAGAATCGTCAGGTCGGGCCGCACGGCGGCCAGCTGGGATTTGCGCCGCAGGCTCGAAGTGCCGACCCTGGCGCCTTCCGGCAGGGTGGCCACGCTGGTGCAGCGGTTGGAGAGAAAGGCGTCCCGCGGCGTCTCCCGGGCCGGAACGATGCCGATGAACAGCCCATCGGGCAGTTCGGTGGGCACGTCCTTCATCGAGTGCACGGCCAGGTCCACCTCGCCGGCGAGCAGCGCATCCTCGATCTCCTTGACGAACAGTCCCTTGCCGCCGACCTTGGCCAGCGGCACGTCCAGGATCCGGTCGCCCTTGGTGGTGATCTTGACCAGTTCGACCCGCACCTGCGGGTGGGCCTGTTCGATGCGGGTCTTGACCCAGGTGGACTGGGTGACGGCCAGCAGGCTGGCGCGGGTGCCGATACGCAGGGTTGTTCTCATAGTCCGGTCCCGCCGCAGGGGCGGCCTGTTGCCGGGGCGGAGACGGTTTGCGGCCCGACCTCCTCCCCGGAGGGTTGATCGAGGGCGTCGAGCACGGCACCGGCCAGGAGCGGCAGCATGAGTTCGTGATGCCCGGTGAAGTTGAACCCCTTGCCGCCCTCCAGGGTGGGCCGGTGGACCACGTTGGTCGAGGGCCGGTAGTGGCGGATGAAATCGAAATTGGCGGTGGTGAACCGTTTGACCGGATAGCCGAGGTTGCGCACCAGCGTCAGGGCCTTGAGAAAGACCTCGGGCAGGAGCACGGCCGAGCCCACGTTCAGATAGGCGCCGCCTTCCAGGTCACTCACCAGCCGGCAGAACACCCGGAAGTCGTGGTGGCCGGCCTGGCCAATGGCCGCGCCGTCCGCACCCGGGTGGATGTGGATGATGTCCGTGCCCATGGCCACGTGCACGGTCACCGGCACGCCGAGGGCAGCGGCCTGGGCGAGCAGGCTCTGGTCGTTGTGCGGGAACCGGTTGGCCAGGAGCATCTCGCCCACCGCCTGGCCGATACCGATGCCGCGGGCGGCGCCGTCGCGGATGGCGGTGTTGAGCACCTCGCCGGTCTCCCGGGCGGCCCCGAAGGCACCGGCCCCGAGCACGTCGGCCACCTCCTCGGAGGTGCGGCCGACCATGGCGATCTCGGTGTCGTGGATGATGCCCGCACCGTTCAGGGCCAGCGCGGTGATCACCCCGCGCCGCAGCAGGTCGATGAGCACCGGGTTGAGGCCGACCTTGATCACATGCGCACCCATGCCGACCAGCACCGGCCGGCTGGACCGCCGCGCCGCCGCGATCCGCCCGACCAGGTCCGGGAAATCGGCGCCGGCCAGCTGCCGGGGCAGGCCGGCGAGCAGATCGCGCAGGCTCATGCCGGGCCGCATCGGCGCGGCGAAATCGGCGACGCTGACCTTGGAGTGGCGGTCATGCACCGAGTAGGTGTGCAATCCGCTGAAATCAAGGGGCTGAACAGGCGAGGCGGTCATGGCGAAGTCGGGAGAATGAGGAGGGCGAGGCGGGCGGGTGACTCAGACGGACCCGAACAGCTGCTTTTCGACGATCTCGCAGAGCAGGTGCTCGATCCACAGGTGGGTTTCCTGGATGTGCGGGGTGGCGTCCGTGGGCACGTTGAGCACCAGGTCGCAGATCGCGGCCAGATCCCCGCCCGGGCGGAGTGTACCGCCGGTGAGGGCCGCGGTGCGCATGCCGATCTCCCGGGCCGCCTGCATGCCCTTGACCACGTTGGCCGAGGTGCCGCTGGTGGATATCCCCAGCGCCAGGTCCTCGGGTCGGCCCAGGGCCTGCACCTGCTTGACGAACACCTGGTCAAAGGAAAAGTCGTTGCCGATGGCGGTGAGCACCGAGCTGTCGGTGGTCAGGGCCAGGGCCGGCAGCGGGCGGCGATTGATGAGAAAGCGGTTGACGAACTCGGCCGCCAGGTGCTGGGCATCGGCCGCGCTGCCGCCGTTGCCGAAGATGAGCAGCTTGCCGCCGTCTTCGAAGGTCTCCCGGATCCAGTCGGCGAGCCGCAGCAGGTCGTCGGCGCTCTCGCGCACAAAGGCCTCCTTGGCCATGATGGACTGCACCAGATTGGTCGAGACGAGCGTTTTCATGGCCGCAACCATAAAGGAAAAGAGCAGTGAGGCAAACAAAAAAACGTTTCCGCACCCGGGGGCGCGGAAACGTTTTCAGACGGGTGCTGCCGGGTCGGTTACGGGAGTTCCTTGAGGATCAGCTCGGAGACTTCCTTGATGTTTTTGGAACCGTCCACGCTGATCACCGGGGTGCCGGGCAGCTTCTTGAAGTAGTTGACCGCGGCCATGGTGCCGGTCTTGTCGTCATAGTAGATGTTGTGGCGCTTGTTGATGGCCTCTTCGTCCTGGTCGTCGGCGCGGGTGGAGAGTTCGCCGCCGCAGACCCGGCAGACCAGCTTGCCGTCCTTCTCGACCGGCTTGATCGCCTCGAAGGCGATGTGGTTGGGGTGGTTGTTGTCATTGGCGCAGAGGCGGCGGCCCATGATGCGCTCCTTGGCGACTTCGCGATCGAGCACGATCTCGATGACGAAATCGAGCTTCATGCCGGCATCCTTGAGGGCCTTGTCCAGGGCCTCGGCCTGGGCCAGCGAACGCGGGAAGCCGTCCAGCAGCCAGCCCTTCTCCTTGGACTTGCCCAGCGTCTCGAGCACCATGGGAATGGTGATCTCGTCGGGCACCAGGTCGCCGCGGTCGATGTAGGCCTTGGCCTTTTTGCCCAGTTCGGTGCCGCCCTTGATGTGCTCGCGGAAAATGGCGCCGGACTCGATGTGATCGATGCCGTACTTCTCCTTGATGATGGCGCCCTGGGTGCCTTTGCCGCTGCCGTTCGGACCGAAAGTAAGGATATTCATGCTGGCTTCCTCCATGTGTGATTGCGGAAATGAGTGAGCAACAGGTGCATATGCTTGGCAAAAGAGAGTGGCAGAAAATGAATCCGCCCTCATTGAGCGAGGCACTATACCGTACCTTGGGGGAATGCGCCACGGAAAATGATGGTGAGGATCAGCGCAGGTGATAGGACGCTGAAAAATGCGCCGGTCCGCGGGCTTGGCTGCGGGCGGGTGCATACGTTTTGACATCCCGCCGGAAAGAGGGTAGAAAACGCGCCGGACGCGAACAGTTCTCCAACTTTTCCTCTGCAGGTGACAACAGGCGATGAACGAGATCCGGGTGGGCATAATCGGTTTTGGCACGGTGGGCAAGGGCTTGGCGGAAGTGCTGCTGGCGCAGCAGGAGCGGCTGGTCCGGCGCACCGGGATGTCCATCCGCCTGGCCGGCATCGCCGACCATGGCACCACTGCCCTGCCCGAACGGTTCAGCCATATTCCGCTCACCCGGGACGCCAGGGACCTGATCCGTGACCCGGAGATCGACATCCTCGTCGAGTTGATCGGCGGCATCGAGCCGGCCAAGACCTTTGTCCTCGAGGCCATCGAGGCCGGCAAACACGTGGTCACCGCCAACAAGGCGCTGCTCTCCCAGGAGGGGCGCGACATCTTCGCGGCCGCGGCCGCAAAAGGCGTGGAGGTCGGCTTCGAGGCCAGCGTCGGCGGCGGCATCCCGGTGATCAAGTCCCTCAAAGAGGGGCTGGTGGCCAACCGCATCCTGTCGATCATGGGCATCATGAACGGCACGGCCAACTACATCCTCACCCGCATGACCGACGAGGGCATACCCTTTGCCGAGGTGCTCGCCGAGGCGCAGCGGCTGGGGTTTGCCGAGGCCGATCCGAGCTACGACATCGAGGGCATCGACACGGCCCACAAGCTCGCCATCCTCATGTCCATGGCCTACGGCATGCACATCACCCACCACCAGATCTCCATCGAGGGCATCTCGCGCATCGAGCCCATGGACATCGAACTGGCGCGCGAGTTCGGCTGCCGCATCAAGCTGCTCGCCATCAGCCGCAACCACGGTGACCATGTCGAGGCACGGGTGCACCCGACCATGGTGCCGGAGAACCACCTGCTCGCCTCGATCAACGGCGCCTTCAACGCCATCCATTTCCAGGGCGACATGGTCGGCAACGTGCTCTTCTACGGGCTCGGCGCCGGCTCCGTGCCCACCGGCAGCGCGGTGGCGGCCGACGTGGTCGATATCGCCCGCAACATCCGGAACAACTGCGTCGGTCGGGTGCCGAGCCTGGCCTATTTGCCCGGGGCGATGCGCACCCGGGCCATCACCCCGATGGCCGAGTTGTACGGACCGTACTACTTCCGCTTCACCGTGCTCGACCAGCCCGGCGTGCTCGCCACCATTGCCGGCATCCTCAGCCGGCACGACATCAGCATCGAATCGGTGATTCAAAAAGGGCGGAAGAAGGTCGGAGCGGTGCCGCTGGTGCTCGTCACCCACAGCGCCAGGGAGTCGGCGGTGAGCGCGGCGCTCGACGAGATCAGCCGGCTGGAAGCGGTGACCGCGCCGGTGGTCAAGATCCGCATCCTCGAAGAGGAATGAACCGGCAGTGGGCGGCGCAACGGACATGAAATACATCCTGCTCATCGGCGACGGCATGGGCGACGTGCCGGTTGCCGCCCTCGGCAACCGAACCCCGCTGGAGGCGGCCGCCACCCCGTTCATGGACCGGCTGGCGCGGCAGGCCGAGATGCTCCGGGTGCGCACCGTGCCCGAGGGCTATCCGCCCGGCAGCGACGTGGCCAACCTCTCCCTGCTCGGGTACGAACCGGAGCGCTACTACACCGGCCGGGCGCCGCTGGAGGCGGCGAGCATGGGCGTGGACATCGGCGCGGCCCTGGCCTTCCGCTGCAACCTGGTGCATGTGAACCGCGACGATCAAAGCCGGCTGACCATGATCGACTACAGCAGCGGCCACATCAGCACCGCGGAGAGCCGGCAGCTTATCGAGGCCCTGCAGGCGGCCTGCGGCACGGATCGGCTGGCGCTGCATGCGGGCGTCAGCTACCGCCACCTGCTGGTCTACAACGACGAGCTGCCCGCGGACTTCACCACCGTGCCGCCCCACGACCATTCGGACCAGGACGTGACCGACTTTTTTCAGGCCTACCTGGCGGTGCCGGCTTTTCGCGACCTGTTCGCGCGGGCCGAGGGCATTCTCGCCGACCACCCGGTCAACCGGGAACGGGCTCGCCAGGGGAAGCGCACCGCCAATTTCCTCTGGCTCTGGGGCGAGGGCCGGCGGCCGGCCATGGAGACCCTGGAGGCGCGGTTCGGCCTCTCGGGCGGCCTCATCTCGGCGGTGGACCTGCTCAAGGGGCTGGGCGTGCTCAGCGGGCTCTCCGTGATCGATGTCCCGGGCGCCACCGGCTACCTGGACACCGACTACGAGGGCAAGGCGCAGGCCGCCCTCGAGGTGCTGGAGCGGGACGATTTCGTGCTCGTGCACGTCGAGGCCCCGGACGAGACCGGCCACCAGGGACTGGTGCGGGAAAAGGTACAGGCCATCGAGGATTTCGACCGGCGCATCGTCGGGCCGATCAGCGAGGAGATGGCGCGGCGGGGTGAACCGTTCCGGCTGGTGGTAACCATGGATCACTACACGCCGCTGCATCGCCGCACCCACGAGGATTGGCCGGTGCCCCTGTTTCTCTACGACTCCCGCGGGGTGGCCGCCCCTTCGGGTCTTGCCTATACCGAGGCCAACGTGCTGGCCGCGGTGGCGCGCACCGGGCTCGACCTGCCCTCGGGCGCCGCCTTTTTCCGCCGCTTCGTCGAACAGGAGGACAACCGGTGAACAAGCTTTCCGTCGGCCTGCAGGAACCGGTGTTCACGGTCCAGTACCGGGTGATCTACGGCGACACCGATGCCGCCGGCGTGGTCTACAACGCCAACTACCTGCGTTATTTCGAGATCGGCCGGACCGAGATGATGCGCGCCTGGGCCCTGCCGTACAGCGCCATCGAAGACCTGGGCTGCGTGCTGCCGGTGACCGAGACCTACCTGCGCTTCAAGGCGCCGGCCGCCTACGACGACCTGCTCACCATCGCGGCGTCACTGGTCGAGGTGAGCAAGGTTTCCTGCCGGTTCCACTACGCCATCACCCGGGAAGGGGCGGGGGAACGGCCGGACCTGCTGGCCAGGGGGTTCACCGTCCATGCCTGTGTCAACCGCGCGGGCAAACTGACCCGCTTTCCCCAGGAGGTCCTGGAGAAGATCGGGCCGCTGGTGGGGAAAAGTCAGGGCAGTGAAACTGACGCTTGACAAATTTCGTCAGTCGGCTATATTGGTCGAATTGCAACGCGGGGTGGAGCAGTCTGGTAGCTCGTCGGGCTCATAACCCGAAGGTCAGAGGTTCAAATCCTCTCCCCGCTACCACAGACACGCAAGGGGTTGGGCCGTACCGGTCCAACCCCTTTTTTATTGCATG
>Ga0265295_1003162_pt1 | contig 24540 bp, 23 predicted proteins | sample Munlansysbiofilm_FD_192503 | JGI IMG/M metagenome (GOLD analysis project Ga0265295, IMG submission 192503) | Leachate microbial communities from a municipal landfill in Southern Ontario, Canada - Methane capture system biofilm | ecosystem: Engineered > Solid waste > Landfill > Unclassified ... | reverse complement strand
CAAATATGAAATTGAAGGATGTTTAAAAATAAAATTCTTTCCGAAAAACTCTGAAAATATAGACATGAAAAACATAAAAGGAGGTTTTTCTCAAAATATTTTGCCCACTGACAATATATGGCAGTGGGATGCTTTAGATTTGTGGTGTGATAATTCACATTATGTCTAATTAAAAAATTATTTATTATGAAATTTGAAAAATTAAATCAAGAAAAATTCGAGAAAATCGAAAAAAATGAGTTGGGGATGCTTGTTGGTGGTGCATGTCCAGGTTACACAGCATCAGGTGCAGGGGAGGCAGACCTAGGCTCTGGTGGAACTGTAACTTGGTCAGAGGACTGGGATAACAGGGAGTATGATGCTGATGGTAACGTTACATCTGGAGGTATCCAGTTTATGGATGGTAAGGACATGGCTTGTCCTGCTAAATTAAAGGATACAAATATTGGCTTGGGATAATAAATTATTTGGATAAGCGTTACCTAAGGTTTTTATTTATTGCTACATAATGAAATAGCAATATCATTCTTTAGGTAACGTTTTTAATATTAAACAATGTATATGACAGTATTTTTTAGATTTTTAGTGGTTTTAATAGTAATAGCTTGTTGTTATAGTACAGGCACATTGTATTCTCAAAACAAGCAAATAGTATCATTAGCTAATATCAAAGATAATTCACCAAACGATTCAATAAGTAAGTATTATCATTTTGTTTATAAAGCTGAGAATCAAATTATAAAAGGGAATTTTAAAAATGCCGCTAAGTTATACGAAAAAGCATTTACTTATATTGAACATCCTTTTGCACAGGATTTAAATTTTGCTTTGAAGTGTGAATTTTTAAATCCATATAATGATGATAATATAAAAAAATATGTGTATTTAATGATTCTAAAAACTGGCAATAAGAATAGGTATCTTGAAGACTCTAAATATCAAGAACTTGATTCATGGGAAAGCGTTCAGTTAGTTATTGATACTACCCAAGCTATATTTGACACAACAGTTCTAAGTCAATTACAAGATTTTGCAAAATATGATCAAGAATTTAGGCTAAATTGTCGAGAAGAGTATGGATGCATTTACAATGAATTTACAATTGATACTATTAACGTAATTGACTCCATACATTTTTATAAAATTGTCGATATTTTAAAAGGATTAGATTATGTTTCTGAAGAAACTATTAGTAATCATGGTTGGAGACCCATTGAGCTTATACTTATGCACAATAGGGGTAGGTATCAAATTTTCGATGTGTTACTTAAATCTGTTTTAAATGGAAAATTTGATAGTCGTAAATACGCATGTGCGTTAAGCGATGCAAATTATCAGCATGAGGGGAGATATCCAATTGGTTTAAGAAGTAATGGATTTCAAATTGGTTTAAGAAGTAATGAATTTCAAATTAATAAACAATGTTATTTATATATAAAACCAAGTTTAAAACAAAAGCTTAAAACTAAACAATTTCGCAAATTATTATATATGGAAAGCCCAAAATATTTCCATAAAAAACGAATTTGGCAGATGCAAGAAGAAACACCAAGTTTTAATTTGCGAACACTTGATGAGATTGTTCTTCAAGATGAGAAGTTTTATAGTTTTATATTAGAAAGTAAGCGAAAGTTTGGACAAAGAATTTATTTTATGAATAAAGAGGCTAAGAAAACTATAACTAAAGAAGCCCGTGCCTGGAAAAAGAAACAGAAAAAATTAAAAAAAGAAATAGCGGAATGATATTAATAATCGGACAACATCATGATACCTCCACCGACAAAGTTTGTGCTTGGTTAAATTATTACGGAGTAGAGTTTGTTCGGACGAACACTGGCACAAACAACATAGATATTATTAGCGACATCAATATTTCTAATGATAGTTTAAAAGTTGAATTGTTTATTAATGACACAAAATACGATTTTGACAATTTTAGTGCAATTTGGTGTCGTAGAGGTTATTTAAAATTCACTTTACCAAATTTAAATTCCTTTAATGTAATAGAGAATAATATTCCATACAAAGTAGAATCTCATTTGATTAATGAAACAAATACATTGGAGAGTTTTATAGAGCATATGTTTAAATCCAAAATGCGTATCAATACAATTAGCCATTACAACTCAAATAAGCTAATCGCATTGCAAACGGCAAAAAGCGTTGGCTTAAATATTCCTCAAACTTTAATAACACGCAACAGTAAAATTCTAAAAGAATTTATCAACATAAACAAATCTTGCATTACGAAAAATATTCAGGATAACTTATCATATCACGATGACAACTATACTTTTGGACACGGAACAACAGATGTAAAAATTCAAGATATTAAAACAGAAAACTTTTATTATTCCCTTTTTCAAAAGAAAATTGAAAAAAAGTATGAGTTAAGAGTGTTTTATCTTTTAGGAAAACTTTATGTATCCGCTGCTATTCCACCAATAGATACAAATTACACAGACATCAGAACAACAAACAAATCCAATAGACACACTCCATTTAATTTACCTTATGACATTAGAAAAAAGCTTCATGAATTTATGTTGCAAATGGATTTAGAAAGCGGATCTTTAGATATTATGGTTGATACTGATGATAATTATTGGTTTTTGGAGGTAAACCCTGTTGGACAATTTGATTTTTTAAGTGGGAAAAATAATTTTTATATTGAAAAGGAAATTGCAAAAGCATTAATAGATGGAAACAAAAATAGATTTAGTAAAAATTAAAGAACATTTTCCTTATAATTACCATAATATTGTTCTTGTAAAACACGAAAAAGCAATAGTAATTGACATGAAAGATGCACTATCTGTTCCAGTACTGAATGTGCAGAACGAAAAAGCATTTTATCGCTCATTTTATAAACCATTAACAAGATTTATTTAATAAATAATGAATAAGGAATTGTATTTAATCCCCATAACCAGTTGTTTAACAACATTCGGTTTTTGCAGGTCAACTATTTGCGATTTTCAACAAAATGAATTTAGTTTTATCCCAAATGCGTTGGCAAACTTATTGGTAAGTAATAAACATCAGAAATTAGCTGATATTTTTAGTGAGTTTGGACAACAAAATAAAGAAATAATTGAGGAGTACTTAAATCACTTACAAGATAATAGATTCGCATATTTTGGAACAAAGAACGAAGTATCGCTTTTTCTTGATTTTAATCTTGAATGGGATTTCCCATCTAAAATAAGCAATGCTGTAATAGATATTCGTGATTACAATAAAACGTATTATATGGATTTATTGGCACAACTTGAAAACCTACAATGCTGTCATTTACAGCTCAGGTTTTACAAAGAAGTCAAAGACATAAACTATATTTCTGAAGTAATAGAACTTGCTAATAACAAATCATTTCGAACAATTAGTTTGTATCTAAATTATGCAATTTTCAACGATTACGACTCGTGTACAAAATTAATTGAAATTACACCAAAAATTGATAATATTACAGTTTATAAAGCACCTGTAAACAAATTGGTGCAACTCACAGATTTAATGGCATTTATCAATTATACTAATAACGAATTTAATCCCCAGAACACATGTGGTTATATTGATTTAAAGTTTTTTGCAATATCCGTTAATCATTTTACCGAATCCCAACTCCACAACACCTGCCTTAACCGCAAAATATGCATAGATGCCGATGGTTATATCAAAAACTGTCCATCAATGAAACATCATTATGGACATATTTCTGATACAACACTTACCGAAGCAATTGAAAAACCCGGATTTAAAGATTGCTGGTTTATCAAAAAAGATGATATTGATGTTTGCCAAGATTGTGAATTTAGGCATATCTGTACAGACTGCAGAGCGTTTATAAAAAATCCAAACAATCTTTATTCGCAACCTGCAAAATGTGAATATAATCCATACATTGCAAAATGGCAAAGTGAAGACGGCTGGATAAGTGTTGAACAATGGCGTGCCGAAAATCCCGGATGGGAAGAACAGACGATTGAAATAAGAGACATGAACAAAAAGCACTTAGCAAATAATGACTAATTTCCCCCACTACTCCCAACTTGATGCAATGGATTGCGGGGCTACCTGCCTTCGCATGATTGCAAAGTTTTATGGTAAATCGTACACTTCGCAAACTCTGAGACAAAGATCTTACATTACCCGCGAAGGTGTTTCCTTATTGGGAATAAGTGATGCGGCCGAAAGTATCGGAATGCGTACTATGGGAGTTAAAACTACTCTTGAAAATCTTGAAAAAGAAAAAGTTACTCCGTTTATTGCTCACTGGAATCAAAATCATTTTGTTGTGGTTTACAAAATTGATAAAAATAAGGTTTATGTAGCAGATCCTGGAGCCTCAAAAATCACTTACACAAAAAAAGAGTTTCTAAAACATTGGACAAGTACTACAAAAAACGGCGAAAATCAGGGGATTGCTTTACTTCTAGAACCGACACCTGCTTTTTATGAGCAAGCTGACGAGAAACCTGATAAAACAAAATTTAGATTTTTGTTTAAATATCTTAAGCCACATAAAAAACTTATTTGGCAACTTGTTCTTGGCTTGGTTTTCGGAAGTTTAATTCAACTTATATTCCCGTTTTTAACCCAAAGCATTGTAGATTATGGTATTGCGAATAATAATCTGTCGTTTATAACTTTGGTTCTTATTGCTCAAATGGTTTTGTTTGTAAGCCGTATGTCGGTTGACTTTATCCGGTCATGGATAATGCTGCATATTAGCACAAGAATTAACATTTCGCTAATCTCCGATTTCCTTATAAAGTTGATGAAACTGCCAATCGGTTTTTTCGACACTAAAATGACTGGTGATTTAATGCAAAGAATCGGAGATCATAATCGTATTGAAAGCTTTTTGACAGGACAAAGTCTTAACACAATATTTTCGTTTGTAAATCTAATTATTTTCGGAGCTGTTCTGGCATATTATTCTTTAATAATTTTTGTTGTGTTTTTAGTTGGCTCAGCTTTATATATAGGCTGGATTTATCTGTTTATGAAGAAACGCCGTGAACTAGATTATAAGCACTTTACTGCGGCAGCATCTGAACAGAGTAATAAGATACAACTTATACAAGGTATGCAGGAAATAAAACTGCAGAATGCCGAAAAACAAATGCGTTGGGATTGGGAACGAATTCAGGTTAAATTGTTTAAAATTAGTATTAAAGGTCTGGCATTAAGTCAGTATCAGAATTTGGGAACTATATTTATCAACGAAAGTAAAAATCTTATAATTTCTTTTCTAGCTGCTTACTCAGTAATAACTGGTGACATGACACTCGGGATGATGTTGGCTGTTCAATATATTATTGGTCAGTTAAACTCCCCAATTACACAGTTTATTGGTTTTATCCAGTCGTGGCAGGATGCAAAAATAAGTCTTGAACGATTGGGCGAAATTCATAATCAGCCAAACGAAGAAAATATAGAAGAACAAAAAGTAGCGATTCTGCCAAACGATAAAACAATTAAAATTCAGGATGTCGAATTTCAATATGATAAACCTCATGGTGAGATGGTACTAAAAAAAGTGAGCCTCAAAATTCCTGAGGAAAAGATTACTGCGATTGTTGGTACAAGTGGTAGTGGAAAAACAACCTTGATAAAACTAATGCTTGGTTTTTATGAATTAAACAAAGGGCAAATACTTGTTGGAGAAAATCCATTAACTAATTTCTCTCAAGCTTGGTGGCGTAGTCAGGTTGGAGCTGTTATGCAGGAAGGATTTATTTTCAACGACAGTATAGCAAAAAACATTGCGGTAGGTGTCGAAAATATTGATACGGTAAAACTTAAGGAAGCAGTAAAAGTTGCTAATATTCAAAATTTTATTGAAGGCTTACCATTAGGGTACAATACAAAAATCGGTAGTGAGGGCAGTGGTTTAAGTCAAGGGCAGAAACAAAGAATTCTTATTGCAAGATCTGTTTATAAGAATCCTCATTATCTGTTTTTTGATGAAGCTACAAATTCACTAGATGCTAATAATGAAAAAAAGATTATGGACAATCTTAATCAATTTTTTAAAGGTAGAACAGTAGTTATTGTTGCTCACAGGCTAAGCACTGTTAAACATGCCGATCAGATTGTAGTAATAGAAAAAGGAGAAATAATTGAAACAGGTACACATGAACAATTAACGGCAATAAAAGGAGCGTATTATAAATTAGTTAAAAATCAGTTGGAATTAGGAAATTAAAAAAATAGCCAAGGCTATTAGTATATGCAGGAAACAGAAGAAATAAACAAAATAGAAATTCGTAGTGAGGAATATCAAGAAGTGATGGGAACTGCACCTAGCTGGTTATTGCGTGCAGGTATTCTTGTGATTCTTATGGTTATTATAGCTATATTAATAGGGAGTTGGTTCTTTAGATATCCCGATATTATAGTTTCTCAAGTTAGCATTATAACTCAAAATCCTCCTGTCCCACTTAAATCCTTTGCTTCTGGTAAGGTAACAGATATATTTTATCAAGAAAGTATGGAGGTTAAAAGAGATTCTGTCATAGCGATAATTGAAAATACAGCAAATTATCAGGATATTGTTTACATTTCTGAGATTCTTGATACGTTATCGGTTATTGAGTCCTTCCCAGATTCGTTAATTTTAAATCTTGGTGAACTCCAACAATCGTACTCCTCTCTTTTAAGAATGATTAGAACTTCACGTAACTTTAATCACCTAGATTATTATGGACGAAAAACTCAATCCGTTCAACGACAGATTTGTGATTATATTAATTATTATGCTGGTTTGGAACGACAAATAAAAATTATGGAACAAGAAAATAAAATTGCAAACACTCAGTTAGAAAGAGATAAATGCTTATTTAATGAAGGGGTATATGCAAAAGTTGATTATGAGAAAGCTGAACAATCTTTTTTACAACAAAAGCGATCTTATGAAAGTTCAATAACATCGCTTACCAATACCCAAATGCAGATAAATCAGTTACAGCAAGAAGTTCTTATTCTGGAATTGCAAAAGCTTCAAGAACAAAACACTTACGAAATACAGATTGACGAATTGCTCGAAAGCTTTAAAAGTCAACTTGCAAAATGGAAACAAACTTATCTTATTATTGCCCCAATTGACGGTAATGTTACATACAATAAAGTATGGTCAGTAAACCAAACGGTTAGTGCTGGAGAAATTATTGCAACCGTAATTCCAGAAAACCAAACAAAGATTATAGGTAAAATTGATATCCCCTCTGTTGGCATGGGGAAAATTAAACTCGGGCAAAAAGTAAATATCAAATTGGATAATTATCCATACATGGAATTTGGGATGCTTCATGGCAATATAAAAACTATTTCGTTAGTTCCAGTAGAGGCGGAAAAAGGTATTTTTTACACTGCAGAAGTTGAATTACCACCAAATTTAGTGTCAAATTATGGTAAGAAAATTCCATTCTCGCAAAATTTGACTGGTACGGCAGAAATTATTACCGAAGCCGTACGCTTATTAGAGAGATTTCTAAATCCCTTAAAGTCATTGTGGAAAGGACACGTGGAGTGAGATTTGTAAGAATAAAATATGATTATTACGATAAATTTCAATACAATCCTCCAAATTACCCTACCAATCAGTATCATAAAATTCATTTTGAGACATATTTTCATCTCCTATTGGAGTTTCTTCAAAAAAATCAATTAAATAAGTTTCAACAAGCTCCACAACTTCAATCACACTCACATCATCAATATAATAATAAGCATAATTAAATGTTGCCTCATTATCTTGCATCATATAATTTGTTGAGAAATTATTTTTAAAATTACCAATCGTCAAATACTTTTCGCCACCTTGAGCTTTATAATATCCCTCAATTGCAACCCAGTAATTTTGATTCATAAGAATATTTCCAGGCGAATTTTCAATAACAGGTATCAATTCCATAACTTCTTTATGATTTACCCATTCTTTTTCAAGTGTCAAACAGGCAGCCACGGCATCAACCGAAAATCTTGATTTTGATGAATTACGTACCCAAAATTTTATTTTATATGTTTTTCCCGCTATAAGTTCCTCTATAAGTTCATTCTGCAGATATTCCCGATAAATTACGGGTTTCTCGCCTGTTATTTTGTTATCTCTCGTAAAATTCTGACGTAAAATCAATCCTGCATAAGCTACGCCAGAATGTGCTTTAGCAGTACCAGCAAAATTATTGGGTACACCTGCATCTTCTGCACTGCAAACATTAAAATAATCTGGTGTTCCACGATTTGGCACATACCAATCAGGAATTAAACGTCTTGATTTTCTACCATTTATCCCCGAAGGACATGCTTTAAATTGCTCAAAACTCGGATTTCGCACAAGATTATTACCTTTCTCTTCCCATGTAACTATTGTTTCTAATCGCAAATCAGATTCAACAAACTCAGAAAAAGCTTCAAGCTTATTATCATTTAATTTTCGGTCTAACTCAATATTCCGATTAACAGTATTTTCAATATTTAAAATATCAATTTCTTTAGCCTCTTTTTTAGATAACAAACTTATTTGATAATCACCAGCTTCGGAATATTCAATGAAAATCTCATTATCTTTTTGAGGCACATCATTAAATAAAACATCCGAAACATTTTTACTTGCAGATTCACTTGCCACAATAGGTTTATTGTCTGGTTTAAAATATTTATAATTAATAAAAAATATCACTCCAATTACGATAAACAAAGACAAAACTATTAAAATAATAATCTTTCTTTGTCGAGATATAATTTTCTTTTCTATGTTATTCCACACATCTGGAGCTTCAAATTCTGGAAGCTCACTAATAGCATTATTTAATTTATCGTCTTTCATACTCGTAGTGGTTTACAATTATCGATTTTAATTTCTTTTTTGCATAATGAAGCTGTGATTTAGATGTTCCTTCGCTTATGCCAGTTATTTTGGCAATTTCACGATGCGAATATCCTTCAACCTCAAAAAGCACAAACACAGTACGATACCCATCATCCAGTTGCATTATTGCATTATGCAGCATTTCTCCAGTAAAATCGCTATCAAATTCCACACTTACATTTTTTATGTCCTCAACATCTTCAAACCATATTTTCCTAACTTTTCTCAAAGCAGTTCTTACCATAATGGTTTTTATCCAAGCACCAATTGTGGATTTCGATTTAAAAGAATGTAAGCCGTTAAAAACAGCAATAAACCCCTCTTGCAAAGCATCTTTAGCGTCCTCCTCATTTGCCGTAATACGCAAACAGACAGTAAACATTGCGTTTTTATAGGTGTCAAACAGCTCTTTCTGAGATTTTTTATTACCTCGCAAACATTCTTTAATCAATATTTCACTTTTTGATGTGTTCATACTATGTTTTAAAGTGTAAACCATAAACAATATGGTTGTATGAGTTTTATAATAAAACGAAAAAATGTTAATAATATTGGATTAGTTACAGATCGAAAATTACTATTGTAAGTTTCTATTTTGTCCGTTAGGCGATGTCCTGCGATGTGCTGAGCTTTTGTCGAAAGGACATAAACATTTTTGATTGAATTTGACACAAAAGTAAAAATGCACATTTAAGGCTTATCAACCCTCATAAATCCAAACGAAACAAATTTCATTTTAATACATAAACCCAAACAACCACAACGGAATTTTATTTCCGTAACCTACCTCTAAATTATCGGCTGCAATATACGAATCTCCAGCACCAGCAATTTGTGCATAACCTTTTTTTGCTCCGCCTACCTCAAAAGTGTATTTACTATCAATAAGAAAATCTCCAAGTTTTGACGACTTTACATTATGTGAATGCAATAATTGGTTCATAAAAAATGTTTCACGGATTATTCCGTCAATATTTTCTTTACCAGAATTAAGCGCAATTAACAGATTTGTATTGTTCATATATATCTTATCTGGTTTTGTAAGATAACCCATTGCAGAGCCTTCAGCTTTAATGCCTTTTATAAGATTTGCCCTATCAAGTGCTTTTAACAATCTAAGCAAAGCATCTCTGCTCATTCCAATTGTACGGCTTAAATCTGAGATGTTTATTTTAAAAGGAACACAATCTGAAAGCACGGCTACTAATTGTCTTAACTTATATGCAGTATTGTAGTTTATACCTTCGATTATTTGAAGTTCAGTTTCAATAGTCGTATTAATTGTACTTACCAATCTGTCATAAAATTGTCCTTTAGAATCCTTAAAAAACGGATACGCTCCCTCTTCAAGGTACTTTTTAAATAGCGGAATAATAACAGTATCTTTAGTAATTTCATTTGCGATCTCTTTATGATTTGAAATTATATCCTCAAGTGAGTAAGTATCAAACACCATTTTTTTAGAGAGTTCCAAATACTCTCTAAAGGACATTTCGTGAAGATTGTATATTGCAGCCCGCCTGCTTAGGTCTCCTTCTGCTTTATGTAGTTCGAGTGCCGAAGAACCCGAAAATACAATATTAAGATCATCATAAAGATCGTACAAATTTTTTATCTCTATCGACCAGCCAGGATACCTGTGTACTTCATCAAGAAACAATATTCTACCACCCATAATATAAAAGTTCTCTGCAAAATCAAACAAACGGTTTGTAGTAAAATAGTAATTATCTAATGACACATACATAGCTTCGTGACTATTGCCATAAGCAGATTTCATTCTTTGTAACATTAGTATTGTTTTACCAGTTCCCTTTGCTCCTTTAATTCCAATAAGTCTGTCTTCCCAAACAAGCGAGTTTAGAAGATATCTTTTGAAATTAAGCGAAGTTCTATCAGTTTTTATTTCGGAATATTTGAGTAATGTTTCCATAATTGTTGTATTAATTCAACAAAGATAAACATTTTTAACTAATATAAACAACATTTTATAAATTTTTTGTTGTTTGAATACAACATTTATAATAAAAAATATTGTATTAAATTAACATTGTTCATAGTTTATCGTTGTTTACATACAACATTTTACATTTGATTATGTTGAATAGAAACAACACAATATAGAAGTAATGTTGTATTTAATTAACAATTTTTATAATCTTTCGTGGTCTAAGAACTACGTTATTTATTAAATTATGTTGTCTATAAAAAACATAATTTAACTATTATTGTTGTATGTAAACAACACTTTTATAATATTATGTTGTTTACATTCAACAAATATTGGTAGTTTTGAAGTTAAAATCAACTTTTATTATCATTTAATATTATTAAATCATAATACTCATAAGTTATGCTTCGTTTTTCATACTACCACGAATGACGTTTCCTTAAGAGACAATCAAATAAGCATTCTAGTTGATCCCAAAACACCCAAAAAATTCTTTATCACTTCGATAAAAACTCAGTTCGACACTTTGGCGTTGCTAAGTGCAGGCAGGCTCACTGCATCGCAGTGCAGTGCTATTTCCGTTTTATAATCTTGAAATTTTAACCTTAACCTTAACTGGTCACATAAAGAAAATTTAAAGATTATTGTCAAGTTTCATAAGCTTGTTGATATCAAATTGAATTATTTTTAAATCATTTCGACTTCTCCATTACATTGCGAGAGCTATTAGCTCAGAGACTAGATTATCAACTCATCCGCAATAAACTTCTACTTGTTCAAAACTACTGGTTTAACCAAATTTAAAGATATAGAACAAAGCGAATAACTGTACAATTATTTACCTGGACAATTCCTTATAATTTCTGAAGCAATATCATTTCTACCATAAGCTTTATCGAAGTGAGTAGAGAATTCGTCGGCAAGTTTTTCTGCAGCTTTTTTAAATTTATCTTTATCTTTCCATGTATTAATTGGAAATAAAATCTCTGTTGGTACTCCATGACAAGTTTTAGGCACATTAACATGGAATAACGGATCATATTCGAATTCTACATCTTTTAGTTTTCCTTCAAGAGCGGCTTCTACCATTGCTCTGGTATATTTAAGATCAATACGTTTACCAATTCCGAACTTGCCACCGGACCAGCCTGTATTAATAAGATAAACACTAGTGTCGAATTGTTCCATTTTATCACCAAGCATTTTAGCATAAACTTTTGGTAATGCAGGCATAAATGGTTGCCCAAAAAACCTTGAGAAAGTGGACTCGGGTTCTACTACACCTGTTTCGGTGCCAGCAAGTTTAGATGTATAACCCATCAAAAACCAAAGCATAGCCTGACTTCTGTCTAGTTTTGAGATTGGAGGTAAAACCCCTGTTGCATCGGCTGTAAGAAAAAGTATTGAAGACGGGTGGCCTCCAGTACTAGAAGCTTTAATATTACCCAAAAAACTAAGCGGATAAGATGCTCTTGAGTTTGGTGTTAATCTTTCATCGTCAAAATCAAATTCTCCATTAGGATAAATCATTGCGTTTTCAACAATCGCTCCATGGTTTAAATAATAATCAGGATGAAGAACAGCTTTATAAATATCAGGTTCTTTTTCGGGATGTATATTAATCATTTTAGCATAGCAACCATTTTCAAAATTAGCAACGCCGTCTTCGCTCCAGCCATGCTCATCATCACCAAGCAATGCACGTGTAGGATCGGCAGAAAGCGTAGTTTTTCCTGTACCAGACAATCCTAATATAAGTGCAGTTTTGCCGTCTTTTCCTTCGTTTGCCGAACAATGGAGTGGCAAAACATTTTCAAGAGGCAAATAATAATTCATAACTGTAAACATAAGTTTTTTTACGCTTCCAAGATATGCCGACCCAATTACAATACCTATTCTGCGGTCAAAATCCATAACTACAATTTTATCGGTAGTTTTACCATTTGGTAATTTTCTCAATTTCCACTCATACTTTGCAGAATCTAATTGGTCATAAGGTAATGCAATTAAATAAAATGGTTTATCCGAAAAACAAGACTTAGTAATATCTGTCGGAATTGGACGAAACATATTATCCGCAAAAATAGATGTAAGAGCTTGACTGGTAATAGTTTTAACAGGTAAAGCATAATTTGAATCAGCACCTATAACTCTGTCATTTACATAAATTCTGGAATGCTTTCCAATAAAACCAAGAGCGTCCTCAAATACCATATCAAAAACTCGCTCAGGAATTGGCAAGTTATTAGGTGAGTTCCAATCAATATGAATTTGACTTTCGGGGCGTTTAACAATAACTGTGTCCTTTGGGCTACGACCTGTGGAGTCGGGTTGTGTCCAAGTTGCCAAAGTCCCACTTTTTGAAACCAAACATTCACTATTGCTTACTGCGTCTCCAATAAGCCTTTTTCTGTCAGCATTGACAATTAAATTTTTACATTCAATTAATAATTCGTCTATTTTGCTGTGCGTCTCTTTAAAGTTAATTGTTTCCATAAAATAATTTAAAATTTATAAATGCAAAAGTATAAAACTGTTCGACAAAAAAACTGCTAAAGAATATAAATCGACCATTTTATGTTGTAAAATACATTTTTACCTTATTCACAATTAATTTAACAAATGTATTTTTTTCTTTTAATCACTTAAGTTTTATTATTTTGCACAAAATTTGAAAAGTTTATGTTTAAAAAAGTACCCCATACCTATGTTATAGTTTTTTCGATAGTTATTATCTCGGCTATATTAACATGGATAATACCAGCAGGAGAATTCGACAGAACCGTAAAAACAATGGCAGACGGTCAAGAACGTACTGTTATTGTTGATGATTCATATCACAAAACAGAAACAGAGCCGCAAACATGGCAGGTCTTTTCTTCTATTTTTAATGGATTTGTGGCACAAGCAAATATTATTATTTTTATTCTTTTAATTGGTGGTGCTTTTTGGATTATGAATGCTAGCAAAGCATTAGACGTTGGAATTATGTCATTTATTGCAGCAACAAAACGCCTCGAAAAAGTTAAGTTTCTACGAAAAATTGGAGTTGATAATATTGTTATGGTAATGATAATGACATTGTTTAGCTCATTTGGTGCAATCTTTGGAATGAGCGAAGAAACAATTGCTTTTGTAATTATTCTAGTCCCTCTCGCAATATCAATGGGATACGATTCAATTGTAGGTGTCTCACTTGTTTATGTGTCGGCTCATCTTGGTTTTGCAGGTGCGATTTTAAACCCTTTTACAATAGGTATCGCTCAAGGTCTTTCAGATTTACCAATTTTTAGTGGTTGGGAATTTAGAATAATTTGCTGGTTAGTTATTAATGCGGTCGGATTTACATTTATTTTGCTGTATGCCCGAAAAATTAAACGAAATCCGAAAAAAAGCCTCATGTATAATGCTGATGAATACTGGCGAAAACATACAGAAAATAATTCTAAAAAAATAGAATATTACACTCCACTAAGTGCATGGATTAGCTATATATTAACTCTCGGGGTTTTGATTTTATTTTCAGTTTTCTATCCCGACTCTATTTTGAAAATTGGTAATGCAAGTTTCCATTTCCCTGCTTTGCCAGTAGCTACTTTGTTATTTGCAGTAATTTCATTTTTCACTTTGCGTAAAAGCGTCCATTTTTTTATTTTAAACTTGCTTGCATTTACTATCGTTTTCCTCATTATTGGCGTAATGGGTTACGAGTGGTATGTTATGGAGATTGGTGCATTATTTTTTGGAATGGGACTCGCTAGTGGCATAGCAATAAATCAATCAGCAAATAATATCACAAAACTGTTTATCGAAGGTGCAAAAGACATTTTTTCGGCAGCTTTTATTGTGGGTATTGCTGGAGGTATTATTATAATTCTTACTGACGGCAAAATTGTTGATACAATTATGTACGGATTATCGCAAGCCATGCAAAATGTAGGAAAAGAAACTTCGCTTGGTGTTATGTATGGAATTCAAACTTTTTTAAATATTATAATTCCTTCGGGCTCGGCAAAAGCCGCACTTACAATGCCAATTATGGCTCCATTCTCCGACCTTATCGGTATTGCACGTCAAACAACAGTTTTGGCTTTCCAATTTGGAGACGGCTTCACAAATATGATTACGCCTACATCTGGCGTTTTAATAGGCTGCCTTGGAATTGCTAAGGTTCCTTATAATCTTTGGCTCAAATATATCTGGAAATTAATACTAATATTAATAGTTATTGGCTTTTTGTTAATGTTGCCAACTATATATTTCGACATAAACGGATTTTAACTATAAAGTAAATGAAAAATAAAATATTATTGATAATTATCGTAGGTTCAATCTGCTTAAATGCTTTAGGACAAGTTTATCCAGCAAAAAACGACAGCACTTTTACTTTTTATACAGAAATCGGAATAAGTGCTTCCCTTCCTCAAGCTGAATTTAAGTATTATTCGGGAGGACCAAATACAGGATATGCAAAACCTGGAGGCGGCATATATGTTAGTGCTAAAGCATATCAAAATAAATTTCTAGGATATTGTTTAAATCTTAATGCTACAATAAATCCTGCTGATAACTCATTCTATGATCGCACTAATGATACGCTAAAAGCTGATATTGGAATGTGGAAAAACATAAATTTTAGCATAGGTCCTATATTATATGCCAATAGCGAAAATATTTTGCTTGAATTAAAACTCCCTATCGGGTTTAATACTGTTAGTCGCCCAGAGGTTCTAGTTTATAATTATTATGCAAACTCGGGAACAATAAACAGATTATATAAATACACTAGCGGACATTCAATTGGCTGGTGTGTCACCCCTGAAATTGCAATGATATTTAAAATTAATGATAATTTACAATTAAAGTTTTTTAGTTATTATCTTATATCTAATGTAACTCTCAATTATCAGTTAATATATGGCGACCCTCAAACTTCTACAAGCCCTATTACAAATGCAGTAGAACATGAACAAAAAATAAAAATTAGAAGCATAAATGCTGGTATAACCTGCGTTATAAAACTCAATAAGTAATAGTATAGTAGGATTAAGTAATCATTGCAGGTGTTAAATGATAGAAAATTGTTTAAAACTGAAATTTTTATTATTAAAAATATGTTTGACACATTCATACTTTATTGTTATTTTTGAAGTGTTATTTGATGAGAATATGCATTAAAGTACGTTCACATTTATTATAAAATTAAGACTGTAAATATGGAAGAATATAAAATTCAAATTATTCAAACTATTGTTATCATTTTTGTCTTTTTTATTACGAAATTAGTAACAAAAAGAATAATCGGAAAAGTAGGACTTAGGTTTAAATATCAATCAGGAAGGATAAAAATTACAAATAAAATAATAGGTGTTTTGCTGCTAATAATACTCACTATTGTTTTATTGGTTATATGGGGAATTGATCAATCTGAACTATTGTTCTTTCTTTCCACAATATTAACAATTTTGGGAGTCGCGTTTTTTGCACAGTGGTCAATCATTTCAAATATAACTTCTACATTGATAATATTTTTCAATCACCCAATTAAAATAGGAGATTCTTTAACAATAATGGATAAAGATTATCCAATAGAAGGAACCTTAAGTGATATCGGTATTTTCTTCATTATCATAAAAACGACGGATGGTAAGAAAATAACAATCCCCAGTAATGTCTTTATGCAGAAAATGATTAAAAAAGAAGGAACTGTTTAAAAAAGCATGCGTTTCCTCTGTTAATATCAGTTTTATAATAGTTGTGTTTTAAAATATTTCAATAATCTGTTTAAACATATTATGTCAATACGTGTTTATGTTAGAAATTTAATAATCAAATTATAGACACAAAAATATTATTTAACGAAAGACGTTCAGTCAATTATTTTGATAAAAATAAATCAATTGATGAAACGCTTTTAAAAGAAATTATAGATATGGCGGTTTTGGCGCCGTCTGGTTTTAATCTTCAACCATGGAGAATTGTTGCGGTAAAAACCAATGCCAGCAAAAAGAAACTTATGGAACTTGCTAATAATCAAGAAAAAATCTTAGACGCATCGGTTACTTTAATAATAATTGGAGACAAAGATGGATTTGCAGATTGTAATCCTGTTTGGGATGAAATGCTTGTAAGCGTTGGAGGTAATACCGAAATGGTTGCCGGAGCAAAACAAGCCGCCGCTTTTCTTTATGGTTCAAGCGAAGACCGAAAACTTAAATTTGCCGAGAGTAATGCGGGCTTACTGGCAATGTCACTTATGATTGCCGCTAAAGATAAAGGAATTGATTCTCATCCCATGAGCGGTATCGATTTTGACGGAATACATAAAGAGTTTGGTTTAAAAGAAAGCGAAACTGTGGTTATGTTGATTGGCTTGGGTTATGTTGATACTTCAAAACAACTTTATCCAAGAAGATTACGCCGTTTATATGACGATATTACAACAATCGTTTAATTAGTGTCAGAAAGAACCGAGTTTACGAGCTCAGCGCAGCTAAAACTAGCATATTTTTAAGTCTTTGATAAGAAAACGTCAAAGACAAGGCGTTCGAAGTGTTGAAAATCAAGGCGTTTGCTTTTGCAAATAACTGTTTTCAACACGAGAGTAACGCAGTATTTGGCGTTTTCTTGCAAAGACTAATTAGTGTTTGTCCATAATGTCGATAGCTGTGTTATTACTCGCTTTGCTTACTTCGACAGGCCATAGCGTGAACTATAGGTTCTCGTGTCGAAATGCGTCTCTCGAACATTCTGACTCTAATAAAATTAAAACACATCAAAAACAAAAGCGATTGAAATTCAATCGCTTTATAAATGTTTGTGTTCTTGTCTATTAAACCTGTAAGGCTTTTTCATAGCTATTAATTTTGACTTCAACTTTGGTTGCATTTTTTAAGTTGTCTCCAACTGGACAACGATCTAAAACTGCATCTTTCCATTTCGACAAGGTTTCTGCATCTGTGTTACAATCAGGAATTAAGCTTGCTATTATTTCTTTATACCCGGCTCTTTCCTCAAAAGATTGTCCAAATAAACGGGCAGGATTCAAACTTCCAACGATATCAATTTTAATACCTTTTAGTTCAAATCCTAGTTCTTTAGCACAAATATGAGCCATTACATTTAAACAGCCTGCATAAGCAGCAAGTAGGTATTCTACAGGATTGGCACCATGGTCTGTTCCGCCTAAATCTGTCGGCTCATCAACTACCAATTCAAAATTCCTGGCTTTAACAATAGTTTTTGTCGAGTTTTCGCTGTGAGCTTTTACTCTAAATTTCAAATCTTCCATTTCTTTTTATTTTATGTTATTAAATTATTTATAATTATATTTGTTTTTATCTAACTATAGAACAAAATTCATGGCTATGGGTTTATACAATTGTTATTTTTTTAACATTGAATGCTTAACTCTAAATGATGTAGTTTTACATCATCTTTAATGCTATATTACTGTTTATTAAAATATTGTTTGATGATAAAAGGAATCGACGAAAATATGAATAAAATTGAGAATGAAATACTGAAGGCAAATCTTTGTTTTGAGGCTCTAACTAATTCTCAAAAGGATGAGTGGCTATATGCTAAAAATGATATTTATTTTAAAGCTGGTGAGACAATTGTTAAGCAAGGCTTTATTGCGAGTAATATAATGATTTTAGAGGAAGGATTAGCAAAATTGGATATAACTATAGACGGGAAAACTACAACTATTGGATTGATTACTCCAAATTCGTTTATTGGAATTGGCTGTACATCGGCCAGCCAAAACTTTAATTTTTCGGCTATAGCAATTGAGAAAACAAAAATTAGCACATTTGATATTCGTTTATTTGAAAAGTTTATCAGACAAAATGGAGAATTCGCTTTTAGGATGATTAAGCACATGTCTATAAAGACAAATAGTTTAGTACGAAATATCTCAAGGTTTTCGCATAAAAATATTGAAGGCTCATTATCAATTTTATTGTTAGAGTTTTCAGATATTTACAATTCTGATACATTTTTATTACCTGTAAAAAGAAATGAAATTGGTAAGATGCTTGGCTATTCAAAAGAAAGCGTAATCAATACTTTATCAAGATTTAATAAGGACGAAATATTATTAGTTCAAGACAAAAAAATAACAATCACAGACAAAGATAAATTAATTAATATTGCAAAAAATGGATAGACTGTGTTGTAAGAACAAGGTAAATCACAAAACACCGCATGTAGATTTTAATAAATATATTATAAATATGATAAAAAATACGATTCAATTATTAGCTAAAATTTCTAACTGGAAATTTATTATTCCCTTCTTTTTATTTACCGCATTTTGGCTGTATCTTTTTAATGTAGGACAAAAAGAAATGAGTAAAATTGCTGGAGAAGAGGTTGTTCTAATTGACCTTTGGAGTGGATATGATTTAGAAGAAATTACTGCTTTTTTTGAACTGCTTAAACCAGAAGGTAGAGCAATTCACCAACAACTGACAGGTATAAATGATATGATTTTTCCTTTTGCCTACGGTCCATTGCTTATCTTAGTTTTTGCTTTGATTCTGAAAAATATATTTGAAAAAAACTCTAAGTGGTTGTTACTTTCTTTGTTCCCATTATTAACTATGGGCGTTGATTATTTAGAGAATTTTAATACTCTATTGATGTTAAAATCTTATCCCAATATTTCGGAAGTAATTGTAAATAAAGGCTCTTTTTTTACAGAAATAAAAAACTTATCTACCCTAATTATTAAAATCTCATTTATCTTACTGAGCATTGTTTGGATAGCGAAAATGGTGAGGAATTTTGTAATAAAAAAAGAAAATAAACTTTAATCTGACCAAGTTTAGGGGATTATCAAGGGTAAAAAATATTTAGGTTTGATGAAATGAGAATTTCGTGTTAGACCCTAAATATTTTTTATCACATCAAAATCCGAAATAATTTGATAAAAACAAACCTTATGTTTATTAAATGTATATATTTGTTTGACAAACAAACAAAAAATCTTGATATGAAAAAAGTATTTCCAATTCTGACATTAATTATGTGTTTTAGCTTATTTGCAGCAGCTCAGAACATTTATAAAGCAAATGCAAAAGTAGAAAAGGTAACAGTCTATTTGTATGGTGCAGAGGTTAAAGCAAAAACCAATCTTAATTTAACAAAAGGACGAGGAGTGTTTGAGATCCAATGTATTAGTCCTCAGGCAGTTGCAAATAGTGTCCAAATATCGAATAAACAAAATGTTGATATTCTATCGATTTCTGTAATCGACTATTATCAGGATGCCGCAAAAGAGTTTCCAGAGATTAAGAGGATGAACGATTCTGTATTACTTGTAAATGCTAAAATTACTAAATTAGCGAATCAGAAATTGTCTTTTGAATCTGAAATAAACTATTTGAATAATAACATCTCTATAGGTGGTGCAAATTCGGGAGTTAATATTGCAGATTTAAAAATTGCTTCTACATATTATCGTGATCGGGTATATGCCGTTTCTGAAGAAATTACTGGAATCAATGAATTGATTAGTAAAGAAAATCTGATTATGAGTGATATTAATAAGCGAAGAACTACAATCCTTACGCAAAACAACATGGCATTTAAGAAAATTGTGATTGAATATGAGTCCAAGATTGATTTGGATGCTAATTTTGACATCAGCTATATTGCTGGTAAATGTGGATGGGCTCCTTCGTATGACTTAAAAGCAAAAGAGATTGGAGAGCCTGTTTTAATGAAATATAAAGCAAAAGTATTTAATAATACTGGAATCCCTTGGGAAGCAGTTGATATGATTCTATCTACTGGCGATCCATTACAAGGTGCATCTGCTCCTACAATATTAACTTGGAATTTGGGTTATAACTCTCCAACTAGTGGAAGTGGGCATTATGATAATACTATTAAAAACGAGTACAGACAATATGAAGCAGCACAATATCAAGTCTTAGATGAAAATATTTCTTACAATACCGTTACAGTATCTGAGATAAGTGTTGAGTTTCCTATTGACAAGAAATATAATATTCCAGACAATGGTAAACCATACACAATTGATGTTACCGAATATTCCTTAGATGCAGATTTTAGTTATTATGCAATTCCAAAGTTTGAGTCATACGTTTATCTGATTGGAAAAATTACAGGTTGGGAAGACCTAAGTTTAATAGACGGCGATATGAATGTCTATTTTGGGGACACATATTTAGGCGTTTCAGAGCTTAATACAAATTCTTTAAACGATACTTTAGAGCTGTCATTTGGGCGTGATAAACAAGTTTCAATTAAGCGAAATAGAATTGAAGAGTTTACTAAAAAAGGCTTATTTGGAAGCAACCGAAAAGAGACTTTTATGTATGATATTCTTGTTAAGAATAATCGTAAAACAGATGTAATAATAACAATTGTTGACCAAGTTCCTATATCTAACGAAAGTGAAATTGAAGTAACAATTGATGAGCTTTCCAATGCTGATTACAACCAAATCACTGGTAAAACTATGTGGATTATGACCTTAAAACCATCCGAATCGAAGAAATGTAAATTTGGATATACAATTAAGTATCCTAAGGAAAGAACTGTAAATACAAAACAGTATAGGTCAATACAGAGTCCAAGTTTCTAGGGATTGTGGTACTAAGAAAGAGATATTGTGTTTTTAGATTATTGTTAAAATAATAAAATATACTTGAAGTGTTTATGTTTTATTGCTATATTTGAAATATTATATGACTACTATATACCGATATGATTACTAGACATCATCGAAAAAGAATAAAAAAGTGTATGTATTTGAAAAAAAAATAGGTATCTTTGTAAGTTGTGATAATAACCAAAAAAATATCGGCAATTGACCTGTTTTGTGGAATAGGAGGGCTTTCTTTTGGATTGGAGAAAGTTGGTATTAATATTAATGCAGGCATTGATATTGATGAGTCTTGTCGATATGCTTTCGAGACAAATTGCAATACTAGATTTATTAATAAAGATATTCAGAAAATAAGTGGTGCTGAATTAAATTCTTTATATGGCGAGGGAGATATAAAAATATTAGTAGGCTGTGCTCCTTGCCAACCTTTCTCATCATATACTTATAAAAAGGATAAGGATACAAGATGGCAGTTATTATATGAATTTACTCGGCTAATTAAGGAATCTGAGCCTGTTGTTGTTTCAATGGAAAATGTACCAACCCTATTAAATTTTAAAGAAGCCCCAGTATTTTATGATTTTGTTAACAAATTAAAGGAGTTAGGATATTTTGTTTGGTACAATGTTATTTATTCACCTGACTATGGGATTCCACAAAAAAGGAAACGACTAGTTTTGTTGGCATCAAAATTGGGTGAAATACAGATATTACCCCCAACTCATTTACCTGATAATTATGTTACCGTTAAAGATGCTATCGGTCATTTAGAAAAAATCAATTCTGGTGAGAGTTCTAAATCTGATTTTATTCATAAAGCATCTAAATTATCTGAAAAGAACTTAAAAAGAGTAAAACAATCAATACCTGGTGGAAGTTGGAAAAAAGATTGGGACGACAATTTGAAATTATCTTGCCATACTTCTGAAAAAGGGAAAACGTATGTCAGTGTCTATGGAAGAATGAAATGGGACGAACCATCTCCAACAATGACAACTTTTTGTACAGGTATTGGAAATGGTCGTTTTGGACATCCTGAACAAGATAGAGCTATTTCTACAAAGGATTAGGCGTTTGAAATGATTTATAACAAATATGGTGATGAAGAAGATGAAAAGTCAACGTTATATGTGCCAAAATACCAAAGAGATTTTGTTTAGAAGCCTGATAGACAATCTAAATTTATTGAATCCATTCTATTGGGAGTCCCATTAACTCCGTTTCTTGTGTCAAATGATGAATTTACTGGTCGATTAGAAATAATCGATGGTTCTCAAAGGATTAGAACATTAATTGCATTTTATGAAAATAGACTTACTTTAAGAAATTTAAAAAGTATTACAGAAATAAATACAGCAAAATATAGAGATTTGCCCAAAATTTTACAAAATTATATTTGGAATAAGGATTATAGAATAATAGTTGTAAATAATGCGGATGAAATAATACGGCAAGATATTTTTGAGAGAATTAATACTACAAGTGAAGGACTTACAGATGCAGAAATAAGAAAAGGTTCATATTCAGGTAAATTCTATGATTTAGTAATCGAAATGAAAAAAAATCCTGATTTTATTAATATTTGTCCTATTCCAAAAGGAAAAGAAAAGAGAGGTGAATATGATGAATTAGTGTTAAGATTCTTTGCATATATTGATAAATATTTGGAATTCAAACACGACGTTGCAATTTTCTTAAATGATTATCTTGATGAAATGAATAATATTAACTTTGATAAAGAGCATTATCAAAATTCATTTCTGTCAATGGTAAAATTTATTAATAACTATTTCCCAATAGGGTTTAGAAAAGCCCCTAATTCTAAAAGTACACCGAGAGTACGTTTCGAAGCAATTGCAGTTGGTACATATTTAGCATTAAAAGAAAACCCAAATTTAAAAAATCCAAATTTAGAATGGTTAGATTCAGAAGGTTTCAAAATTCAAACCACTTCTGATGCAAGTAATAATCCAGATAGATTAAAAAACAGAATTGAATTTGTAAGAGATGGACTTCTTAGTAGGCTTGATAATGATAGATTGAAAAATGGATAATACTAAACTTGATTTTGAAAATAGAAAATTGGAGATTGAGAATTATTTTAAATTTCTACTAATATTTGACGATGATAATACTGTAATACAATATAAAAAAGACAGTGAAGTTGTAGTAGAAAAAATACAGCCTCAGTTTCAAATTACACTAATAGCAAACGCTTTTCTTATTTTATATAATTTAATTGAGGCAACTGTCCGAAATTCAATAATCGAAATATATACAAAAGTTGAAGATGATGAATTGTCTTTTGATAAGTTATCTCATAATTTACAAAAAATATGGATAAAACAAACTACAAATAAGTTAAAAGAAAATCATTTTAAGCATGAAACTCTTAGAGACTATGTTTTAAGTTTAGCAAAAAATATTTTGCAAAAAGAAACGATAAAACTTGTTAAGGACAAAATGGATTTTTCAGGAAATCTTGATGCTGATGAGATTAGAAAACTTGCTGATAAAATAGGATTTGAAAAAGCAGTAAATGGTCGAAATTTAGTAAAAATTAAAGATAAAAGAAATAGACTTGCTCATGGAGAACAGACGTTTTATGATGTAGGAAAAGATTTTTCTGTTGGAGATCTAAATGATTTTAAGAATGAAACATTTGCTTATCTTTCTTCTATAATGAATAATATTGAAAAATTCATAATTGATAAAAATTACACGAAATAACAAATGTCAATAAATATTGGTAATTTGGAGGATAGTGCTAATTTTTAGGGTGTGCATTTAATAAACGGTGTATCAGTTTAATATGTTCGTGTTTTGAATCGCCCAATGACATCATTGTCGCAATCCTTGCCAAATCGCACAAAATACCACACTACAAAAAAACATAGTTTTCAAGCGAGCAGACTCCAAAATCAACTATTATTGCAAGCCAATTACCAGTATCTAAGTGGTACGAAATAATCTCAGAAACCACAATTGCTGATGCAATTTTGGACAGATTAGTTCATACTTCACACAGAATTGAACTTAAAGGTGAAAGTTTAAGAAAAAAAAGGT
>Ga0265295_1003161_pt1 | contig 24540 bp, 24 predicted proteins | sample Munlansysbiofilm_FD_192503 | JGI IMG/M metagenome (GOLD analysis project Ga0265295, IMG submission 192503) | Leachate microbial communities from a municipal landfill in Southern Ontario, Canada - Methane capture system biofilm | ecosystem: Engineered > Solid waste > Landfill > Unclassified ... | reverse complement strand
CGGTCCGATAGGAACACATATATTCTTGTTAGGAATTGTAGGGAAGGCTCTATGTTTTGTGATGTTCATTTTACCAAACAACACAAAACAAAGAGCACTTATTTTTATATTACTGTCAAAGTCAGGTAAGATATATCAAAATTTAATGTAAGATATCAAAATGTATCTTAGAGCACCAGCATGATAATTGCAAAAAGCCCCAGAACTAAAAGGGATAGCCTGTCTCTTTTCCGCATCAAAAGCTCATGAATCGAAGTCCTGCAGGTCCCCTGGTATCCCCTGCTTTCCATTGCAAGGGAAAGTTCTTCCGCATCCCTGACCACTCCTCTTATCAGGGGGATTGTAAGTGCCGGAACAGACCTTAATGGGTTCTTCCCAAAATACATACCTCTTGAAGCCTGGGCAGCTTTTGTCCGCTCAACCCTATCAAAAAGAAGGGGGAGGAAAGCTATTGAGAGGTTCATCATTGTCGCAAGCTCATAGGAATTCACACCCAGCCAGCGGAGAGGCAGAGGGCGCAACATTCTCTCTATCCCGCAGGTGATTGCGGACGGGTCAGTGCTTGCTGTCATAAGGGCAGCAAAAAGCAGGAGAAGGATAAACCTTGCAGAAATCCTGATCCCGTTATAAAGCCCTTCAAGGGTGGGGCGCAGGACCCAGAAAGAAGCCAGCTCCTGTCCTTCCGTGAAGAAAAACTGTGCAAGGAAAATGAATATAATAAACAGAGCCATGGGCCTTACTGCCCGGAAAAAAACCTTTAGCGGAAGCCGGGAAAATGAAGCAAGGGCAATAAAAAAAGTGAAGAGGGTCCCTATTTCTAAAAAGCTTTCCGCCCTGAAAGCCAGGATGCCCAGCAGCATTACGGCTGCAAGTTTTGTTCTTGGATCAAGCTTATGCAGAAATGATTCTCCGGGCACATAACTGAAAACAGGTTCTTGCATGCTCTTCTCTCCTCTTTTTTCTCCCTTGTTTTTTCTCACCTGTTTTACATTTTTCAGTATGTTTCTCCGGTTACTTTTTAGTCTGTTTTTCAGCTCTTTCTTTTTCAGCCTTTTCTTTTTCAATCATTGATTTTACACGCAATATCTCTTTAAGGGCTTCCTCAACAGTAAATACTGCAGGATTTACCTGTATGCCCCTGGAATGAAGTTCTCTCATCATGGAAGCCACAGGAGGAAGAGGAACATTTTCAGTTTCCATGTACTCTTTTCTGCTCCCCTGAAAACTTATCCTTCCTTCCTTAATGAGTACTATTCTTTCCAGCAGAGGAAAAAACCCTTTGAGGTTATGGGTTACGGTTATAATTGTCGTCCCCTGCCCCTTTATTTTTTTGAGAGTCTCCAGAATCTCTTTTTTACCGGCAGGGTCAAGCCCTGTTATCGGCTCATCAAGCACAAGGTAGTCCGGCCTGAGTGCAAGGGCTCCTGCAAGTGCGACTCTCTGCATTTCTCCTCCGCTCAGACTCAGGGGGTCTCTGGACAGCATTGAGCGTTCAAGAGATGCGGCTTCAAGGGCTTCAAAAACCCTTTCTTCAGTTTCTTTTCTAGAATATCCGAAATTAAGAGGCCCGAATGCTATTTCTTCATATACTGTCCTGCAAAAGAGCTGGTCTGCAGGCTGCTGAAATACCATCCCTACCCTGCTTTTAACCTTTTTTGAAGAGGGGTCAAGCCCGTTAACTGTTATTCTTCCCGAATCCGGACGCAGAAGGCCGTTAAACAGCTTTATAAGAGTGGATTTCCCTGCACCTTTTTCTCCAAGTATCCCCACAAATTCCCCTTTTTCAATACGCAGGTTAACATCTTTTAAGGCTGCAATTTCAAGAGGGGTATTTCTGGAGTAGAAGACACTTATGTTTTCAAGAATAATCGGCATAGTTCCTCCGCAAAGCTGGAAGGGGAAGAGGTATTTTCCCATGAAATTTCGATTCCATGGTTTTTCAGCTGCTCTGCAAGTTCTATGAGGGAAGGTGGAGTAAGCCCCAGATCTTTAAGTAAAGGATCTGAGAGTACGTATTCAGGTTCTCCTTCAAGCACTATTCTCCCCCTGTCCATTACTATGATCCTGTCTGCAACATGAAGTTCTTCCAGGTTATGTGTGGTATATACAATGGTCTTTCCTTTTTCATGAAGCTTTTTTATGCGCCTGAGGACAGCTTCTCCGGAATCAGGGTCAAGCATGGATGTTACTTCATCAAAAACAAGACATTCAGGCTCCATGGTAAGGACCCCTGCAAGAGCCACGCACTGACCCTGCCCTCCACTCAGGGACTTTGGGGAATGGTGCCTGTATTTCTCAAGTTTGATTTCTGCAAGGGCTCTATCCACCCTTTTGCGTATTTCCGCCGGGGGGAGGCAGAGGTTTTCAGGACCAAAAGCAAGGTCTTCTTCTACAGTCCTGCCAATAAACTGGGTTTCAGGGTTTTGAAATACGATTCCAACAATTTTCCTGACCTCCTGAAGCTTTGAAAAGTCTCCGGCGTCGATGCCCTTTACAATGACCTTTCCTTTCTGAGGTCTTCGGAGCCCATTAAGGTGGAGAGCAAGAGTGGATTTGCCGCTCCCGTTCCTCCCTATTATCCCCAGGTACTCCCCTTTTCTTATCGTCAGATTTATGTTTGTTAGAGCAGGGGTTCCATCAGGATAGCAGTAACTTACGTTTTCGAGCCGGATCATGTGGAATCGAGTTTACATATTTTTATTGATTGTATCAGATTCAATTAACTTCTAAATATTTTGCCGAGACATCCGGTCACAGTCTTTAAAGCTTATAGGTTGTAGCGATATATGCTGCAGCTGCGGTTTTCACTATTTCTCCCGGAATAAAGGGGATGGCTCCGAGGGCAAGTGCTGTCCCGAGACCGATTTCAGCAACCAGCATTAACTGGGTAACACCAAGGGCATATATAGTTAAAATTCCCGCACTCATATTGAGGGCATTAACTGCAAGCCCTGACTTTCCAGCCCTTTCTGCTTTTTCAGCGAGTTTGCCTGTAAAGTACGCAGCCACGATAAAACCGAAAATATATCCTCCTGTAGGTCCCAGGAGCACTCCCAGACCTGAACTGCCTCCTGAAAAGACCGGAAGCCCTGCAACACCGAGAAGGGTATATACAACCATGCTCAGGCTCCCCCATTTACTCTTTAACATACTTCCTGCAAGCAAAACAAAAAAAACCTGCAGTGTGACAGGAACAGGAGAAAAAGGTATAGGGATCTGTATATAAGCTCCCACAGCAGTCAGGGCTGCAAAAAGGGATGCAAAGACCATTTTCCGGAGTTCCGAGGTATGAGGTGGGTAAGAATTGTCATGTCTTATATGCATGCTTTTTCCTTTCTTGTTATTTTTTATTTACCCGTCTTCTTTTCAGGTCTCCTCGTTTTAATATCATTTGAGTTTTCCTTCCTGAAAAATCATCAGGTAAGTCTTTCTTAAAATATATTAATTGAACTGTGTGATCATGATATATCGAGATCCTCCAGGTAGCAGTGATCGTATTGTTAACTCCAATCTTCATTAACTTTTGAATTAGAACGGGTTCTCGATAATCTAAAAAACATTGTTAACCTGGAGGAGGTACATGGTTTACATTTGATTTAAAACTTTCCAGAGAATTCGCTTCAGGACATCTGCTCTTATGATATGGCAGGCTTTCCATGTTTGGAGCGATAATTAAATATATATCTTATGCCGGTATTATGGATACTTCACCTGGAATACAGTTTTACTATACTGTTTCATGCTGTGTTCTGGAAGTTCATTGTGGGCGCGTGGCCTAGCCCGGATATGGCGGCAGCCTCCTAAGCTGTAAATCGGGGGTTCAAATCCCTTCGCGCCCGCTAAAACCTATCTTTTCATTTAAATATTATCTTTTATTTACTGTTCGTTTTTGTTTCAAATTTTTCCTTTTCATTTTACCGGTTTTGTATGTCTGCTTCCGCAGTCATGTCTCTTTAATTGTGGAAAAATTTCTTATTTAGAAGTACAGTTATCTCCTATCTGCATTACAGCAAATGTTTAAGGTGCAGCGCACTTTCTATTTAAAATACAATTGCAGCTTCAGAGGACACAGAAATTGATCAGAAAAGCCAGGATAAGTGATGTTGTTGAGATGAAACAGATCATCAACACTTACTCCAGGGAGGAGCTTATGCTTGCTCGCTCCCTGAGCGAGATGTATGAGAACATCAGGGACTATTACGTTTGTGAGATCGAAGGAGAAATTGTGGGATGCTGTGCCCTGCATGTAGTCTGGGAAGACCTTGCGGAAATTCTTGCTCTCGCCGTTAAACCTGATTGTGCAAGAAAAGGAGTGGGCACAAAGCTTGTCTCAGCCTGTCTTGAGGATGCAAAAAGCCTCGGCATGAAAGAAGTTTTTGCTCTTACCTATGTGCCCGGTTTTTTTGAAACCCTTGGCTTTAATATTGTTGACAAAAACAGCCTGCCCCGGAAAATCTGGTCAGGATGCATCAGGTGCCCCAAGTTCCCGGATTGTAATGAGATTGCCGTCCTTAAGTCAATCAAAGAATGAAAGATCCCGGGAGTTTTCAGGGAGTTTTGAGCTTTGCTCTTCCCGAAATCTTTATTTTTTATATTTTCTTTGCAGAACTCAGGTTCTATTTCGGCTTTGAATCGTTTTTATCCGTTTCTGCTCTGACAGGCAAAAAACAAAAACTATTTATTCAGTAATTATTCTTTTTAGGTTGTCCTAATTATCTGAGCCGATCAATTTCGGGCAGGCGCCGGTGCGCTGGCAGGATGGTGTTAATGCATACGGATCGACTTGAAGAGTACCTTGAAACTATTCTTTACCTTATTACAAAAAACCAGAGCCCTGCTAAAACTAAACAAATTGCAGAAGAACTCAATGTGTCATCACCCAGTGTGACGGAAATGATTAAAAAGTTGCATTCAATGGGGTTTGTTGAATATAAACCTTATCAGGGGGTAGAATTGACTGAAAAAGGGGCTGAAGAAGCTGTTCGGATTAAAAGGAAACACCAGGTGCTTGAAACTTTCCTGGCTGAAGTCCTTGATTTTGACCGGAGGGAAGCCCATAAGGAAGCCTGTGAGCTTGAACATGCGGTATCGGATTCGGTTCTTGAGAGAATTTACGATTTCCTTGGAAACCCGGAGTACTGTCCTGACGGACACCCGATAAATATTGATAAAAATAATTTGCAGCGAGAAGAAGCGTTCATTCCTCTGGATGAAATGAAAGAGGGAAGTTCAGGCACGGTTGCAAGAGTAACCCTTCCCAGAGAAACCAAAGAGCGTTTGACCTCCCTTGGTATCATAGCAGGAGAGGATATTGAAGTCCGGCGCAAGCAAAAACAGGGCTGTATTTCAGTCATGGCTGTCGGGTCTGAGATCGCTCTTGGAAGAGATATAGCAAAAAAAATTTTCATCACTCCTAAATGAAAAGCCCTGTAAAAATGGATGAATCATCTATAACTGGCGTGGAGTGAAGTTGACGGAGATGTGATAGAGATTTCCAGCTCATGCTGTAATTCCGGTGAGAGAGGTAAAAATGACCCCCTTTATGAAAGGATCCCTCCCTATGATTTGACACTTGCTTTTATAGGCAACCCAAGCGTTGGAAAAAGCGTTTTCTTTAGCAGGCTTACAGGAGTCGGGGTTGAAGTTTCTAACTATCCTGGCACAACTGTTTCGCTCAAACAGGGAACTGTAAAAGTAAAAGACCGGACTGTTGAAGTAGTAGACCTTCCCGGAATATATTCTCTGGGGGTTGCAAACGAAGATGAAAAAGTAACCAAGAGATTCCTTATTGAAAATTCTCCTGATGTTATTGTTAACGTCCTTGATGCCAGCAGGCTTGAGAGAAACCTCTATCTGACCCTTCAGCTTCTGGAACTCGATATCCCTATGGTTATCGCCTTAAATCAGGTAGATCTGGCAGCCGAGCTTGGTATCCTTGTTGATACTGATAAACTCTCGGAACTTCTGGGCCTGCCCGTAGTCCCAACTGTTGCAACCTGGGGTGTGGGGCTTGACGATGTCGTGCTTGCGGCTCTTGAAGAAGCAAGAAAAGTTCAGAAGCACCACAGGGTAAGATACAGCCAGTGGATCCGTCAGGCTCTATCCGGGCTTGACCATGCTTTTCCGAATGTATCTCAAAGTGTTAAGATTGCAGCCCTGTTAAACGACGCGGAGTTTGTGGAACTCTGCTGCATGCCGCCTGAAGCAAATGCGATTCTCTCTTCTGCCAGGCGTTTGAGGCAGAATATTGAAATCGATTACGGAATTTCAGTCCCTGACACGGTCGCAAGAGACCTGTACGGAGAGTCCGGGTTTATTGTTGACACTGTGGTTTCAAGTTTTGAGCCTAAAAAAAGGTTCCGTGATAAAGTAGATAAGGTTCTTACTTCTCCTCACTTCGGAATAGCAGTCCTTATATCTGCTCTCCTGTTTACGTTTTTAATGGTCTTCAGAGTAGGGGGTTTTCTCGAAACCTGGATTGTTAACGACCTTTTCGAACCTCATATAATTCAGCCCGTCGAGGAGATGACTCTTGATATGTCTCCTGTCGTCAGAAACCTTATCGTCTATTCCCTGCGAGGTGTGGAAGCCGGATTCGCAATCGCAATCCCGTACATTGCAGTATTTTACGCGATTCTCTCCATATTCGAGGATTCGGGCTACCTGACAAGGGCAGCTTTTCTTCTGGACAATGTAACACATAAACTCGGGCTTCACGGGAGAGCTGTCATCCCTCTTGTTCTGGGGTTTGGCTGTAATGTCCCGGCAATAATGGCGGTACACGCACTCGGTACAAGAAGGGAAAAGAGGATAGCTTCGATTCTTATCTCTCTTATTCCCTGCTCTGCAAGGACAGTTATCATCCTTGGGCTTGTAGGGACCTTTGTTGGTTTCTGGCCTGCGGTTTCTATCTATGTGCTTGAGATCATTATAATCGGAGCAATGGGCTGGATTCTTGGAAGAACTCTTCCGGGCCAGAGAAGCGGTTTCATTATGGAAATGACTCCTCTCAGGAAACCCGAACTCAAATCAACCCTCAGAAAGACCTGGATGAAAAGCCGTGAATTTTTATACATAGCTTTTCCGCTGCTGCTCGCAGGGAGTGCAGCCCTGGGAGTTGCCGATGCACTGGGACTTCTTTCTGTCTTCCAGGACTTCGTAGAGCCCATATCCGTAGGGCTTCTGGGACTTCCGGCTTTTGCCGCAACAGCTCTTGTCTTTGGGATTCTCAGAAAAGAAATGGCGCTTCAGATTCTTGCAGTACTGGCAGGCACAGCCAATTTTGCAGCAGTGATGACCCCGCTTCAGATGTATCAGTTTGCGGTGATCACTACGATTTATGTCCCTTGCGTGGCAACGATTGCAGTACTGAAGCATGAACTCGGTACAAAGGATACAACTCTAATTGTCACCTTCACAATAGTCCTTGCTGTTGTAGTAGGTGTTTTGATCCGGATTTTCGGGCCTTTATTCCTTTAATTTTTCATTTTTTGTTCTTTTACTGTATTTTTTTCCTTATTCTAGCCTGTGATGCTGAATCAAATTTATGTGCCTTAAGCACAATTTTTATATATTAAAACTCTTCTTTATTCCTTTCTCTTTTATTCTTCTATTAACGTTAATTATTAATACTTTATACATCGTGTTTATTTCCGATGACTCGGATTACCGATCACTTACACAAAAACGTACTTAGTGTTATTATGGATATTTTCGAAATGGACCATTTCCGAGAGCCAGAGGTTGAAGAGGTTCAACTTTTTCTCGAAAGCACCGGAACCCACGGTTCTATTGTTGACGAAACTGCTCTGGATATGGACTGCGGTACATCCCCCAAAATACAGGCAAGGCAAAGTGTACTGCTCAATTTCGATGAACCTGTTCAGCCCATTAAGTAACACTTACCCCTGAGAAGTTCCATCCCCTATTGAAATCCAACTCTTTAACTCCTTTTGTTTTAGAGTTAGTTTTTGGGTTTCATTCTCTATTTTGTAAAATTCAGGACCTTGAGCCTTCTTCTATTTATCTAAAACAGTCTATATAAAACTGTCAGCCGTACCTCTCCTTCCGGAATTTTCTTCTATATTATCCTCTATTATTCTCGATATGTGTTCTTCGTAATTCTCCTGAGCACAGGCCTGCACAGTAACGTCTATTTAATATTTTTTGTTTAAACTTTTTCGGAAAATATTTATTCTGCTTTTCTGTCCCTTTCTTTTGCAGAAAAATTATTTTTCTATGGAATACCCCTTCTCCCTGCCTGCAATATTATATCTCTTCATGTGAGATGCTTTAGTATGCATATAATTTTTCACAAAAAAACTTAATGATATGGATTTCTTCTCTTCTGGGTATTTTAGGGCTTCCTCTCCTGTTTTTAATAATCATGTTAATTTAGTCTTCTTTCTCCGGAAATTTTATATTTTATGCCCTGTTTTGATTCCTCTGTATGGTCTCTGTATTCGGTTTCAGAAAAGTTAATAAAGTTATCTTATTATAATATAATTTGAAGTAATCTGGAGGCCGCTGAATACTATCGATTACCATATATATATAAAGTAAGATTACATCTACTTTATACATATTATTTAAATTTCACTGACCAGATCAATCTAATTATATTATAATGAAGTTTCATGATAGCAATAATTTCCAGGCATAAAAAACCCGGGACCCGAGTTTATTATTAGAGGTATTTTCATGAGAACTGGACAGAGGGACATGCACAATACACCGCTTAAAAGGCGACTGTCAATTACCTGCGAGGAGCTCGAAACTCTCAAAAAATCAATAAAGACTTCGGTTCTCAATGAGCTTCAGGCCGAAGTAGAAAATGGTTCTGGCCCTGATTCCTTTAAGGATCAAATTCTATCCGAAATAAGGGCTGAAATGAGGGGGCTATCCGACTCTGCATCTCTCAAGGCTTCAATCCTTGGTGACCTCAGGTCCGAATTAATTTCCGGTAGAAATGACGAATCCGAAGCTATTGACCGGAGAGTGAAAGAACTTGCTGGAATACAGGATGGGCTCGTCAGAGAACTGCTCGACCAGAAAATGCTTATAAAGAAACTGGAATCAGAAGTTGAAAGGCTTTCAAAAGCACTGGAAAGTAAGCAAAATCCTGTTACACACTCCTCTCCTTCTCCCTCTCTTCCTGTCCTTGAAGACCCCCTTGACCTTCCTCCTCTCTCCAGAAAACCAAAGCGTAAACTTGAGTTCCAAAAAGATGGTTCTTCCTCACATGAGAGGAGCGATTTCAGGGAAGCTTCCGCACCTCTCCCGGGTACAAACGCAAAAGTCCAGCTGAAAATAAAAGAGGTTGAACCAGGGGAGCTTGACAGGAAGGAGCCCGTCGAAACAAAATGCGAATACATTATCGCCGAGAGTGGAGACCGAAAACGGTTTAGAGGCACTCTGAGGCAGTCAACCCCCGTAATTGAGGCTCCTGCGGGACATTTATTTCCCCCACGACCACCCGTTTCTTCGAGGTCCTGCCCTCCCGTGAAGGCAGATTCTGTGAAATCCCGGCCTGATGACGATTACAAATGTGAATACATTATCGCCGAAAAGGCCCCTAAAAGGCATATAATTGAAGAGTCTGTAGACCTGAGAGACAGTGAGGACGCGGAACTCATTACCTGCAGCCGAAAAGATTCCAGGGCGAAATGAGACTTAAAAAAACGAAAGTTCCCTCAAAAACGCAAAACCTCAGAGGCATTCTGTGTACATAAAAGAGATTGAGTTCGTTAATTTCAAGTCCTTTGGAAAAAAAGTAAGGATTTCCTTTTACAATGACTTCACCACTATTTCCGGTCCAAACGGAAGTGGAAAGTCAAATATCATAGATGGGATTCTCTTTGCGCTCGGGCTCACAAGCTCAAGAACCTTAAGGGCTGAAAAACTTACTGACCTTATTTATAACGGGGATGAAGCAAAAAAACCGGATTTTGCCCAGGTCACGATACGTTTTGACAATGCTGACCGCAAGCTGCCTTTAGAACTCGATGAGATTGAAGTCTCAAGAAAGGTCAGACGGACTAAAAATGCGTATTACAGCTATTTTTACTTTAACGGGAAAGCCGTAAGCCTCGGAGAGATTCATTCCCAGCTTGCAAAGGCAGGGGTAACTCCTGAAGGCTATAACGTAGTAATGCAGGGGGATGTCACACAGATTATTTCCATGACCTCTGTGGAAAGGCGGAAGATTATTGACGAGATTGCCGGGGTTGCAGAATTTGACGAGCGCAAGCAAAAAGCACTCGGTGAACTTGAAATCGTCAGGCAGCAGATCGAACGCGTTGATATTATCCTTGAAGAGGTGCGCACCCAGCTTGAAAAACTCTCGGGGGAGCGTGACCAGGCACTGAAATATCAGTCTCTTAAATCTGAAAAGGTTAAATTCGAAGGTTATGTCCTGCTCTCCAAACTCAAGGACGCAAGGACTGAACTGGAAAATGTGGATAAGGAACTGGCAGGAAAAGAAGAGCACCTCGAAAAAGTACAGGTACTGCTTAATGAAAGGGCTCAGGAACTGGAAGCCCTTGAAATAATCCTGGAAAATCTCTCCCTTGAAATCCGGAAAAAAGGGGAAGACGAACAGCTTCAGGTCAAGAAGGAAATAGAAGAGACAAAAGGGGAAATCTCCCGCTGTGTTGACAGCATTGAGGTTTCGGAATCCGAGCTTGAAGAAGCTGACGCACGGCGCAGAAAAGCATTTGTTGATATTGACTCTACAAAGGGAAAGGTCCGGGAGCTTGAAGAGAAAATCGAAGCTGAAAACGTAAGGAAAGAAAGCATCTCAGCAGAAATTTCCGAAAGAAAAACCGAGCGCATGCTTCTTCAGAGCAGGATTGCTGATATTGACGCAAAATTCGCAGCAACAAGGGACGAGCTCATGGTTGCCCGCAAAAAGCTCGAGGACGTTAAAAACGAAAAGAACGAGTTTATCCGGAATGAGGACAGGCTTCTTGATGCCCTCAGGAGAAAGTCTTCGGAACTGCGCGAGATCGAGAATCAGATAAAGGACGCACAGGCTGCAGTTACTGCTTCGGACAGCGATACCCTTTCTGTCCAGTATGAAATAGAAAAACTTACAAGCAATCTTGAGTCTCTCATAAAAGACCGGGACGATATTGAGAGCAGCCATTTCAGGATCAAAGAAGACATTAAAAAACTTGAAAGCCGACTTCATGCCCTCCAGCAGGAATATGCGATTGCTGAGGCAAGGGTCCGGGCTTCGGAGCATGGGGGAGGTTACTCAAGAGCAGTAGAGATGGTAATCGGAGCTTCCAGGCAGGAAGAGCTCTTCGGAATCCACGGTACCATTGCCCAGCTAGGAAAAGTAGACCGCAGGTATGCGGCTGCCCTTGAGGTTGCTGCAGGGAACAGGATGCAGGCAGTTGTCGTGGATACTGATGCTGACGCGGCAGAAGCGATCGAATTCCTTAAACGGAAAAAAGGGGGCAGGGCTACTTTTCTTCCGCTTAATAAAATGAAGGATGCTAGAAGGCTTGAAAACCTGAATTATGAAAATGGGGTAATAGGGTACGCAATCGATCTTATAGAATTCGATCCTGATTTCGAGCCTGCTTTCTGGTATGTTTTTCAGGATACTCTTGTTATGGAAGACCTTGCCAGTGCCCGCCGCCTTATGGGCAGGGCAAGAATGGTAACCCTTGAAGGTGAACTCCTTGAAAAGAGCGGGGCAATGGTAGGAGGTTCTCTTTCTTCAAAATCAGGGATTTCTTTTGCAGCAGCGGAAAAAGACAAGCTCCTTGAACTTGCGGAGGAGATAAGGTCCCTTGATGCAAGCCGGAATGCGGCAATCAGCAAACAGGACAGCATTGAAAGCCATGTTTTTGAGCTTAGCAGGAAGATCCGTGACTGTGAGGCTACGATTTCCAGAAAAGAACTCGAACTTCAGGAGATTGCCGGCAGGGAAGCCAAACTCGCAGAACTCCTTGAAGCCAAACAGGCAGATCTGAAAACGATTGAAGAATCAAGGACCGAACTCAGGGCTGAAATGGACAGGGTAATTGCGGAAAAGACTGAAAAAGAAGGTATTGCGGCTGAACTTGAATCCCAGGTCGCAGAACTTGAAGCAAAGCTTGCAGATTCTCCTCTTCCCGAGATAAACAAAAAAGCGGATTTTGTGGATGAAGAGATCCGCAGGCTTGACGGCAGGATGAGGGATACCGAAGCCAGCCTGAATGCCCTGCAGCTTGAAAAAGAATACGCTGAACAGAAGATTAACGAAGCCAAGGAGCTTATAAAAGAACTCGATGAAAAGAAAGCTTCAAGGCGTGAAAGAGTAGATTCTCTTAAAGCAAAAATTACTGAACTTGAAGCTCAGCTTGAAGAAAAACGGAAACGTGAACTTCAGCTTTCAGATGAGCTTATAGGGCTTCAGAATGAGAGGGAGAAAGTTCAGGCAGAACACAGTGCTGTAAAGCGCAGGGTCAGCACAGCTGCAACAACCCTTGAAAAAGCAAAACAGCAGGTAATTACGCTCACAGCTACCAGGAGTGCACTTTTTGACCAGGAAAAACAGCTGGTTGAAGAGATCGAGAGAAGAGGAATTGAAGATACCTCAGAGGTTCCGAGCTACGAAACCGTTTACATGCGGATACAGGCAATAGAAGAAGCCATGCGCAGGCTTGAACCTGTAAATATGCGGGCAATTGACGAGTATAATGAGGTGGAATTCAGGCTTTCTGACCTTCAGGGCAAGCGTGATACTCTCTTCACTGAAAGGGAGCAGCTCCTTGAACGCATTGACCAGTACGAACAGCTCAAGCGGGATACCTTTATGGAGGCTTACATAAGCATAAATTCCAACTTCAAAGAGATCTTTTACGAACTTTCTGACGGCATGGGTGAACTTCTGCTGGAAAACCCTGACGACCCCTTTGCCGGAGGAATGACCCTGAGAGCCCAGCCAAAAGAAAAGACCCTCCAGCGCATAGAAGCAATGTCCGGAGGAGAAAAGAGTCTTACTGCACTTGCTTTCATTTTTGCAATCCAGCAGTACCGACCTGCTCCTTTCTACGCTTTTGATGAGATTGACATGTTCCTTGACGGCTGGAATGTGGAGAGGGTCTCAAGGCGCGTAAAAACATCGGGCTCAAAGGTCCAGTTTATTGTTGTTTCTTTACGAAAGCCCATGATCCAGGCTGCAAGCCGGACAATAGGGGTTACTATGCAGGAGAATAATATCACGAGTATTACCGGAGTGAAGCTTAATGGCTGAAATTATTGATAACTCGGCACTTGACATTTCCGGCCTTACTTCTCCCGAGGTCTGCGATTCCGGTGAGAAGGACTCTCTTTTTTCAGATCCTGAAACTTTCGGGCTTCCCACAACTCTTTCTTATCTTGGCATTAACTGGGCTCTTCTTGACCTCTCGGAATTTAACACCTGTGAGCCTCTGGGCATTCTGGTCGAACTTGCAAAGGACGGAAAGATAGACCCCTGGGACATCGATGTTGTGCAGCTAACCGATAATTTCCTGCGCAGGATAGAAGAACTCCAGAAAATGGACCTCAGAATTTCTTCAAGGACTCTCCTTTATTCAGCTATCCTCCTCCGCATGAAATCTTCAGTAATCATGGGGCCTGAAGAAGAGGAGGCAGAAGATTTTGACTCTGGCTTTTTCGATGACGAAGATCTTCCGGAGCCTGATAAGTTTCCGGTTCCGAAGCTGCCTGTCCGCCGCCTTTCAACAAGGCCTGTTACATTGAATGAACTGATAGTGGAGCTCAAAAAAGCCGAAAAATCACTCTCAAGAAAAAACGAAAAAAGAGCCCGTCTGGCAGCAGAAGAACATGATATTCCTGATGCCCCTCTGGCTACCGGAGATGTGCTCGGGATTGCCCATGACGAGGCTATCAGCTCGAGGCTGGCCTTAATCTGGGGCAGGCTTGTTGAACTTTTTATGAAGCAGCCTGTTGTGGAGTTTTCTGCCCTGACCCACATGAGTGAGGACAGGATCATGGATTACCTTTCCCTTCTCTTCCTTGCTTCAAGCAGAAAGATCTGGCTTTTCCAGGACGAGCTTTTCGGAGAGTTGCATATTTATCCAGGGAAAGAGTCCGGTTTTCCCACAGAGAATAACCCTCCTCTTTTCCATCAGATAAAAAAGGGCTTAACAGAAGATGTTTCAGATCTCGAAGACGGCGTAAATCCTGAAGTCCTTTCCTGTGAACCGGAATATATAAATCCTGACTCTTCTGAAGAAGCACATTAATTCCCTGAAAAATAACTTTACTCTCTTTTCTGGTCGTGAAATTTATGAGTGAGCTTGAAATTATCGAAGCGGCTCTTTTTGCTGCAGGCAGGGCAGTAAGCCTTGAAAAACTTATGAAAATTACCGGGAAGCCGAAAAAAAATGTCTCTTCGGCAGTTCGGGAGCTGATGGGTGCTTATTCTTCCCGGATGTCGGGTCTTGAAATCCTTGATCTTGGAGACCGCTACGTCATGCAGGTGAAGCCTGAGTATTCCGAACTCATGCGTGAGGTTGCCCCAAAAGAACTCTCAGCTCCCAAACTCCGGACTCTGTCCATGATTGCTTATCATCAGCCCCTTCTCCAGTCCGACCTCATTGAAATGAGAGGCAGTGGAGCTTATGACCACATAAAAGACCTTATTGAAAGGGGTTTTGTCGAGTCTGTTCCCTGTGGAAGGAGCAGGCAGCTTTCCACCACCCCTCTGTTTGCAGATTATTTCGGGCTCAAAAAGAACGATCCCAAAGCTATAAAAGAGAAAATTATCGAGTTATTGAGGGCTCAGGGCGGTCAGAGTGAGATCAACCTCTGGGTCGGAAAAAAGACCATTGCAGTGACTCCTATGTACGAGTCCCTTATGAAGATGTGCGGGATTAAAGATTATTTTGTTGTGAATGCTTACTGCCCTTCCAAAGAGGAAATTTCTCGCCTGCTTGAAGCTGATGTTCTTATAGTTACTGCCGGTTACCTCGATACGGTAAAACAACACTGCGATGGTGAGATCCTTGAGGTCCGCTCGACAACCTTTGGAGACCTTATTGAGGCAATCTCCTTAATCTCTGAAGAACTTTCCGATGAAGTAGACCCTGAATCTGTGGAAAACACTCTCCGGAAAATCAGGGAGACAAGAGAAAAATATGTAGCTTCAGCCATGCTCATTGAGAAGAAAGTAAAACCTGCAACTGATATGGTCTCAAAGATCGTAAATGATCTAAATATAAGGATTTCTACGGAAGGCATCCTTATAGCTCCTGATTACGGGACTTCGGGCGAGGGAGTAAGTATCGGAAAAGGGGCTAAAATTCTGGTCCCCACCCATCGCAGTGTAGAGGGAGATCTTCTTGAGAGGGTATATCAAAAATATGACTCTATCATTGAAGGTTTAAAAAATTTTAAGGACTGATCTCTTATAAAGCCAGGTCGGAGGCCGTTTTCTTCTTTAATTTTTTTTATTTTACTGGCGCCTCTAATTTAAGCTTTTCTGTCGTATTTATATTCTTTATATATGGTATTTATATAGTATGCAGGGCATTTAACTATAGCTTTATATACTGGTTAGAGGATATTACTTTTGCTTTATATACTGAGGGTTGACTAATGAGCGAATCTAGCATCAAAATCGAAAACGTGGTTGCATCCACCAAACTCGCTGAAGAGTTTGATTTAACTGTGATAGAATCCCAGTTCGAAGGGGCTGAGTATAACAAACAGAAGTTCCCTGGACTCGTCTACAGAGTCTCTGACCCTAAAGCTGCTTTTCTGGTATTTACTTCCGGAAAGGTTGTCTGCACAGGAGCAAAAAACGTTGCTGACGTGCACACAGTTATCGGCAACATGGCAAAAAAGCTGAACAGCATCGGGATCAAAACAATGGAAAACCCGCAGATTACTGTTCAGAATATAGTCGCTTCAGCAGATCTGCACACCATTCTTAACCTCAATGCAATTGCAATAGGGCTTGGGCTTGAGAATATCGAATACGAACCCGAACAGTTTCCGGGTCTTGTTTACAGGATCGATGAGCCCAAAGTAGTTGTCCTTATTTTCAGCTCCGGAAAACTTGTAGTTACAGGCGGCAAGACGCCTGAAGATTGCGAGAGCGGCGTTGAAGTAGTCCGTCAGCAGCTCGACAATATGGGGCTTTTATAAGAACCCTCAATCTATTAATTATATACCATTTTTCTGGAAATTAGGTAACTTACTTGCTTTATATGCTAAGGGTGGACAAATGAGCGAATCTAGTATCAAGATCGAAAATGTGGTTGCATCCACCAAACTCGCTGAAGAATTCGACTTAACTGTTATCGAATCCGAGTTCGAAGGAGCAGAGTACAACAAGCAGAAGTTCCCCGGGCTCGTTTACAGGGTTTCAGATCCTAAAGCTGCATTCCTGGTCTTTACTTCTGGCAAGGTTGTCTGTACAGGGACGAAAAATGTTGCCGATGTACACACAGTTGTAGGTAATTTGGCGAAAAAGCTGAACAGTATAGGGATTAAGACCATAGAGAACCCTCAGATTACTGTCCAGAACATTGTTGCTTCCGCAGACCTGCATACTATTTTGAACCTTAATGCAATTGCAATAGGGCTTGGACTTGAAAACATTGAATACGAGCCTGAGCAGTTTCCTGGTCTTGTATACAGAATTGATGAGCCCAAAGTAGTTGTGCTTATCTTCAGCTCCGGAAAACTGGTAGTTGCAGGCGGTAAGAGCCCTGAAGATTGCGAGAGGAGCGTTGAAGTAGTCCGCCAGCAGCTCGACAGTATGGGGCTTTTATAAAACCCTCAAACTTTTTATCTATTATATCCATTTTAATCTGCCTCATAAAGTACATGGGGAATACTAAAACAAAAACGGATTCTGCGGTATTCGTAGAGGCTCCGGCAAAGGATATGTGTGAAACGTGAATAATGCAGATGTTTGCATCCTCATTCCTACACTTAACGAAGCTGCTACTATAGGGGAGCTCATTAAAGACTTTAAGAAAGAAGGCTTTTCCAATATTCTGGTAATAGATGGAAACAGCAGGGACGGAACAGCACAGATTGCAGAAGCTGAAGGCGCAAGAGTTGTCCTGCAGACCGGAAGGGGAAAGGGGCAGGCAATGATCCAGGCTTTTGGACTTATCGAGTGCCCCTATGTAATAATGGTTGACGGGGATGGGACATATCTTGCAAAAGAAGCTCCTTTTCTTCTTAAACCTGTTCTGGAAGGAACAGCCGACCATGTTATAGGCAACCGGCTGGAAAAATATTCTCCGGGCGCTTTTACAAAACTGAACCTGATCGGCAACCGCCTGATAAATACGCTCTTTGACACCGTTTATGGGGTGCAGTTAAGGGATATCCTCTCAGGTTACCGTGCGTTCACGCTTGAGAGTATAAGGGAGCTTGAGCTTAACAAAACAGGATTTGAGATTGAAACCGAAATATCAGTAGAATGTGTCCTGAAAAAGCAGAGAGTCGAAGAGATTTCGATTACTTATCTCCCCAGAAGTAAAAAAGGTGCAACCAAGCTAAACCCTGTAAAAGACGGAATAAGAATCGGTTCTACTATTTACAGGCTTGCAAAAGTTCATAACCCTATGTTTTATTTTGGGATCATTGGTTTTGCCTTTATTATTGCAGGTCTGTTTACAGGAACCTATGTGGTAGTTGAGTGGTTCAAGGATATCACTCATGTTCTCCTTTCAGTTCTCACGGCCCTGTTTATTATATTCGGACTTCAGATGTTTATTTTCGGGATGCTCAGCGACCTTATAGTAACTCTTCACAGGCAAACGGTCAACCTGATCCAGGAAAGAAATAAGCAGAGAAAATGATCGGAAGCCTCTGGTTTTCTGGTCACCCCCAGATTCCTTTCATATACTTCTCAGACTTTTTCATATGCTTTTTTATTCCTGTCCGGGTCAATTTTTAACTTTTTTGTCATGCTATTTATCTTTATTTTTCAGAATAATTCCCAGGATAATTCTTAGTTCAAAACAAGTTTACTTGTATAAAACTCAGCCATACTTTCGGAATTCTTTATAAAAACTTTATTTTAATGCTGAACTTTATATTTTTCGATATCAAAAGAGGCTCAAGTAAAGTAAAGTTGTTTAAGATTAAAGTTTGTTTTTTAAATAGTGTTATATATAATTACTTTCCTTTTATGTTCTAACTCACAATCCCTTTACTTACATATGAACTCTGACGATAATCTCATTTACAAATGAAAGTTGAGGTAATAAAGATGACAATTGTGGAAGATGCAAAAAAAGGAATTATCACCGAAGAGATGAAGATCGTCGCAAAGGATGAAGGACTTGACCCTGAATTCATCCGCCGCGGTATTGCAGCCGGAAGAATCGTTATCCCCACCTCTCCTTACAGGCAGGTAAAGCTCTGTGGACTCGGAGAAGGTCTGAGGACCAAAATCAACGCTTCTATCGGTGTATCTTCTGACATCGTTGACGACGAAATGGAAGTCAAGAAGGCAATCGCTGCCGAGAAGGCAGGTGCCGACACACTCATGGAACTGGGTACCGGTGGAGACTTCCTCGGGATCAGGAAAAAAGTAATTGACAGCATCTCCCTTTCTGTCGGGTCTGTTCCTCTCTACCAGGCTTTCATCGAAGCCGCAAGGAAGTACGGTTCAATTGTGCACATGACTGAAGACGAGCTCTTCAAGGCAACTGAAGACCAGGCAAAGCTCGGGACCAACTTCATGGCAATCCACACAGGTGTAAACAACATCACCCTTGACAGGCTTAAAGCACACGGAAGGTATGGCGGTCTCTGCTCCCGCGGCGGTGCCTTCATGAGCGCCTGGATGATGCACAACGAAAAGGAAAACCCGCTTTACTCTCAGTTCGACTACCTTGTTGAGATCCTCAAGGAACATGAAGTAGTTCTCTCAACCGGGAACGGGATGCGCGCAGGAGCAACCCACGACGCAACAGACCGCGCCCAGATTCAGGAACTGATCATCAACACAGAACTCGGCCAGAGAGCCCACGATGCAGGCCTGCAGGTCATCATCGAAGGTCCAGGTCACATCCCACTCGACCAGATCGAGACCAATGTCAAGATCATGAAGGAAATGAGCGGTCACAAGCCCTTCTACATGCTCGGACCCCTCGCAACCGACATCGCCCCCGGCTACGACCACATCGTAACCGCAATCGGCGCATCCCTTTCAGCTTCCTATGGCTGTGACTTCCTCTGCTACGTGACCCCTGCAGAGCACCTTGCCCTCCCCAACATCGAAGATGTTATCACAGGTGTCAAGACCTCCAAGATCGCAGCTCACATAGGGGACATGGTAAAGTATCCTGAAAGAGCAAGACAGTGGGACCTTGACATGGGCCGTGCCAGGAGAGACCTGGACTGGGAAAAGATGTACTCTCTCGCCCTGGACCCCGAACACGCCAGAGCAGTCAGGAACAGCAGGGCACCTGAAGACTCAGATGCATGCACAATGTGCGGAAACTTCTGCGCCCTCAAGATCGTTAACCAGAACTACAACCTTGCAAAATAAACTTAAAAAAATAAAGTAAGGCTTTAGAGCTTTACTTTTTCACCTTTTCTTTTATCCTCATATTTTCGATTTTTATTCTGTTTTTCCCTATTTTTTCCGTGTTCCGATGAATTCACTATTCTGGAATTATGCCGAATTTATTTCTTTACCACCATTGATTCAGCAATTTTCAAAAGCTTGTTTTTTTCCAGGGAAGAGGTCATGGTCAGGTTAACGTTTTCAAGCTTCCAGTTCAACAGGTTCAAATCCCTTGTTGAAACATATTTTCCTTCGGTTCCACTGATTAAAACTTCTTCGGCAGGATCCATGATTGCAGCATCCTGGGTTTGGCTTCCTTCATATACGGTTTCTGTAATAATTATGCTGTTTTCTCCATATTTGTAAGTCAGGGAGACCGTTTCGTAAGCCTTACCTTCTGGAGATGTTTTATCTGTTTTGTAGACTATAGCATGGCTGAATTCATAACTTTCTGGCAGGTACTCCGGGATCAGGATTTCAAACCCGACACGTTCCTCAGCTTCTTTAAGGCTTAATTCTCCAGAAGGATTCAATTCTCCGTGTTCCACGGTCTCTATTGTTTCAATGGTCTGTACGGTTGCTCCTTCCGGGATTTTGAATACAAACTCAGAATCCGGAATTCCGGTGTTTACTTTCAGGTCCCGGATTTCTACTTTTGAAATCAGCGTCTTATTGCTCTCACTGCTATCGTACATTTCGTATCCGAGGAACATCCAGGTTTCTTTGTCTATCCAGACTTTCATGCTGTATTCAGGGACCTGTTCTCCTGTCTTTTTCGGAGTCGCTTCTAGCAGGTAAGCTTTTTTCCTTCCTTCAACTTCCTCTGTCCCGAGCATAGATAGGTTCGTATCGTTAAGGGCGATTTTTACGAGTAAAAGATAGTCATTTTCGTTTAACTCCGGGGTATCGGGAATTTTTGTTTTCATAACTGTGTTTGTCCCAGGGATATAAGTCCACCTGAATTCTCCATCAGAGAGCACAAGTGTCTCTTCTTCCTTTCCCGGCTCTTTTATGAAATTTTTCATCATGTGCGGTTTTTTGTATATGGAGTTAAACTCATTTTCTACAACCTGTTTCCCTATATAGGAGGTCATATGCATCGTGTACGAATAATCCTGAATGCTGCCCTGTTTTTCCATCATCCGGGATACAATCTCTTCAGCGCTCAGCTCTCTTTCCGTGCAGCCCGATGTGAAAAGGGCCAGAATTACGAGGACCAGCAAGAATAGCACTTTCTTTGTTACCATATTCCTCACCTTTTTCCAGCTTTAACTGCTATTAAACGGGTTTTTTAGGTATCCTCCCGTATGGACTCCGCAATTCTCAGCATTTCATCTTGCTCCAGGGAAGAGGTAAGGCTCAGGTGAATTTCCCCTATCTCTCACCTCAGGATCTTCATGTCCCCTAAGGCAAAGTACTTCCCTTCTTTCTCTTGAATGTCAACGTCTTCTGCAGAGTCCATGATTGCAGCGTCCGGGGTCTGGCCTTCATATACAGTTTCTGAAAGGTAAATGGTATCTCCCTCCTCGTTTTCGTATGTTAGGGAAACCGTCTCGAATGCCTCCCCTTCGGGGGCTATCCAGCTGTTGTTGGAGACCATCGAATAGTTGAAGGCATACCTTTCGGGGAGGTATTCCGGAACCAGAATTTCAAATCCTGCAGCTTCTCTAGCTTCTTCAAGGTTCGAACGAGTCGAGGTCCACGGTCTTTAAGGTTGCCCCTTCCGGCACCTCGAATACAAACTCGGAGTCCGGGATCCCTGTATTAATTTCCAGGTCGAGGATCTCGAGCTCTATCACCAGGTCTCCATCGCTGTTATACATTTCATACCTTAGAGGCATCCAGGTTTCTTTGTCCACCCAGAGTTTCATCTCATCTACAAGCTGTATTCCTTCTCCTTCCTCTTTCGGGCTAGTCTTAAGCAGGTATGCGGGCCTTCCTTCGATTTCCTCCATACCAAGTAGGGAGACCTCCGTTTCGTTCAGTAACTCGCTAATAATCCCTACGTAATCTATCTCCCCCAGTACCGGAGTATTCGGCATTTCCATTTTTATGACCGTATTTGTTTTCGGGTCATATGTCCACATAAATTCTCCATCCGAAATTGCGATGGTGCCTGCTTCTTCTTCAGGTTCTATTGCAATTGCTTTTGATTTGTTCGGTTTCTTTTGCAGGACTCGGGTCTCGCTTTCCTGTGTCTCTTCTCCAAAGTATGAAGTCATCTGCATCGTATACGAATAATCCTGGATGCTGTCTTCTTTTTCCTGTATCTGTTCTGCAATTTTTTCCGCGCTGAGTTCCTCGGTACAGCCCGATACAAAAAGGGCCGGAAACAGCAGGATCAGCAATGTAAGTGTTGTAAGTGTTTTCCGGGTTTTCATTTTCTCACCACTTTATTTCCAGGGGTTTTCCGAATTCTTCTCTCCAAGGTTGAATCCTGCCTCTCTCATTCAGAGACCAAGACCTGTGATGAAACTTGAGGCATGAAACTTGAGTCAATCTGCCCTTCTGCGTCAGGATACCTGTTCAGTGTCTGTCAGGTTTTCAGGGAATAGTATTTCCCGAAATCTCTGGTTTTTACCCTGTTTGCCCTGGCCATCCCAATCAGAGTTTCTTCGATGTTCAAACTGTGTTTCACCTTCCGGGAGGGACATAAGTAAACGTCTGGATGTTGACTATTTATAGCTTACTGTCTCCTGAACTTTTGGAACCCTTTATCCTGAAGATTTTCATTTTGTGGTAAGAATTTTGGAGCTTTTTTCAGAATTGTTTGATGACCCGGCCATAAAAGATATATGGAATAACGTTAAAATCTGTTTTCGGATATGAATATCTGTTAAATAGTATAAAAATAAATAATATAGTCAGATAATATATTATTAAATATGGGAACAGAATGAGATCTATATCTAAGAGAAAGCAACTTAAAAATAATATAGAAATTATGCTTCTTTAGAAAGGTTCCAGAAAACTGCTGTGGACCTTCGACAATATAAATTCGATAAGAATCCTGCAGCTTGTGTAGCTCGGAATCAGGAATGTCCATGTTTGTTTTCATGAATCTATTTGGAATTTTTGTAAGAGTTCTGTACATGTCCGATTTCCTGCACATAACCTCAAATTTCCTTTCGAGGGCTTTCCCTTCAAAAAATAAGTCCGAGTGTTGTAATGAATAATATCCAGTGTTGCTCTTTTTTGTCGTATCTGTCCTACGTCGAAATCCCTGAGCAAAAATTTCTTTAGTGCCTCGTAAGGGGCAGGTTAGTGAATAAACATTTCTACCATTAGCCATAGAATTTGTTCTACTATTAATCATAGAATTATCTGTAATCGAGAGGAGAAAATAGAAATGTATTATCACATAATCAAATCCCCTATCTACCCAATTCTTCTCGCAGGAGATGAAAAAGGGCTGAAACATCTTATTTTCTTGAAAGACGAAAGAAAAGCTAAAATCCCCAATGACTGGGTAGAAAATAAAGATTTTTTCAGGGAAGTCTCTAACCAGCTTGAAGCTTATTTTTCGGGAAAACTCAAGACTTTTGATGTAAAGCTGGCTCCGCAAGGAACTGAATTCCAGAAATCCGTCTGGAAAGCTTTATGTGAAATCCCTTGTGGAGAGACCCGAACTTACGGGGAGATCGCAAAAAGAATTCAGAACCCGAAGGCTTACAGGGCTGTCGGGCTTGCAAACAACAGGAATCCGATTGCAATAATTGTGCCCTGCCACAGGGTTATCGGGGCGAATGGAAAACTTACGGGCTACGCGAGCGGGCTGGATATAAAAGAGTTTCTACTAAAACTTGAAGAAAACAATTTGAAATAAGAGAATTACATAAATTTTATTTAAGTTCTCTGCAACACCTATCCAGTTCTCTTTGAATACTGTCAATTTTTTCTAATTGCTCTCTTTGAATGCTGTAAATTTTTTCCAATTTATATACCATTATCAAAAACAACAATGGTATTATAATATAGAATATTATCCCAAAAATAGCTCCAAGGATAACTATTACTTCGCTAACCCCTATCATCGTTAAAAACCCTTTAATTTATTATGATTTTTCACCTATTTGTAACTTTGCAAAAATAAATAAAAGGAGATCCCAGTATGGAGCTCAAAGACAAGATCGAGAATTTTATCAAAGAAGCCGCCGTAAACCCTGGTACTGAGATTCGATATCGTGAACCTCTCGTAGGCTACGCTTCAGCCAGAGATCCAATTTTTGAGGAAATGAAGAAAATCATTGGCTCTCATCACCTGCACCCAAAAGAGATCTTTCCCGAAGCAAAAACGGTTGTCTCGTTTTTCCTGCCGTTTGAAAAAGAACTTGTAAAGCTGAACTGGAAATCTCAGGGACCTGTAAAGGAATGGATTCAGGCTAAAGGAGAAACAGACCGTCTGATAGGAGAAATCAGTGAGAGACTGATTGTTGAGCTGGCAAAAAACGGCATAGAAGCAGTTGTGCCTTCAATTGTTTTTGATTACAAAAATAAGGGTTTTGCTGTTACATGGTCCCATAAAAGTGCAGCTTACGCTGCCGGGCTGGGCACTTTCGGTGTCCACCAAATGCTGATCACGAAAGCCGGATGTGCTGGCCGTTTCGGGACAATACTGATTTCTGCAGAGATCCCTCCTACTCAACGTCCGGCTGAAGAATTCTGCCGTTACAAAAAAGGAGAAAAATGTCTTGTCTGTGTGGACAGGTGTCCGGCTGGTGCCATTAACATAAAAGGGGTAGACACAGAGAAGTGTTTCAGGCTGCTTCAGGAAAACGCAAAGGCTTTTCCGGAGCTTAACCAGCTTGCCTGCGGAAAATGCGCAACCGGACCCTGTGCTCTCAGGTCTCGCTGAAACAAACTAAATTCTTTTTTTTTCTGCGAATTTAGCGATTTTAATTATTTCGTTTTTTCGAGATGTTAGGGTCCAATGTTAAATTTCCTTCAAGTAGATTGCTTATATCGCTGTTATCGAATTATTCTCCGAGATATTCTGA
>Ga0265295_1003160_pt1 | contig 24559 bp, 26 predicted proteins | sample Munlansysbiofilm_FD_192503 | JGI IMG/M metagenome (GOLD analysis project Ga0265295, IMG submission 192503) | Leachate microbial communities from a municipal landfill in Southern Ontario, Canada - Methane capture system biofilm | ecosystem: Engineered > Solid waste > Landfill > Unclassified ... | reverse complement strand
AATCGCGTTGCCGGAAAGATACCCGTCCGCGCTGTCTTTCGATGGAAAGAGCGCGTGTGAGTTCAAGTTATTGTCCACCAACCATTTTTTGCGTAGGATGAGGTACAGAGAGAGGATTTCGCGGACATCCAGATGCAGAGGAACGGTCCTCGGCAGGCCGTACGTCCCTTCTCCCTTGACGTGGATTATGTCGACTTCGATGGAAACCGCAGATCGATCTGCAGGATGGATGCCGAGGCCCTGGTGGAGGATCTGAACAGGATGCCCTCAGGGAAGGGTTCATGGCTGAGGTGCCTAGAGGTGGACCACTCACGTTCCTATGAATCCAGATTCAAGGACTGGGACGCCTGCATCTGGATGCAGAGGGGGATCGGGATGAAAAAGATGGTAAAGTCCACGGGAGAGGTGATGGACTGCATCGACCCGCACCCGTACAAGTGGCATTACCTCGACGGAAAGCAGATACGCGAATGGATCTATGAACCTCTGAAAGAGGCATGGATCGACGACGATACACTGCACATCAGACTCGATTCGGGAGAGTATCTCGCCGAAATACGTCCTAATGAAGAGATCGACAGATACGACCTCCATCCTTACAACCCTACGATAGATCTGGAGCACTTTGCGATCGAATGCTACAGGCACCAGCTTCCGAGGGAGATGATGGCATGGCGGCATGAGTACATCTATGGGACACCGGCGCTGAGGCCGTTCTCCAGGAACATATCCGTGGAGGATGCGAAGAAGATCAACCTGAAAGGGGACATCCCAAACGGGATGATACCAAATAAACAATTCAATCAGATATGCGAATGTGCCGAGAAGATCGGCATCCAACTGCAGCTGTCATATGATGTGCCAGCATTGAAAAATCTAGCGATGTATCCGGTTGAAGAGAGCTGCAAGACATGTCTAAGAAGGAGATCCCACAATAAGAACAAGGATTCGGAGTGTTGGAAGAATAATGGACAGGTATGCTGTAGCAATTACATATGGGACAGAAAAACTTCAGCAAAAAAGAAAATTCACGAACAAAAAGAATCAGAAGACGAATAAAATCAATCGCTCTTTTGATTCATCATCGATTGCAATTCTTCAACAGTATATGGTGGATCTTTTTTATGGAGCATATAATGACAATTGGGACAAACAGGGATGAGATCAGTCAACGGATCAACTTTATGCTCACTTTTCACAATATATAAAGGAGTCAAATGATGAACGTGGATGAATTGTCTGCCAATGGATCCATATACGCGCTCGAAATCGAAACCACAGACATAACATGCATATCCTTTTGACAACAAACACAATTTACGATTGATGGGACTACGCTCATACCTATTTTGAAGAACCAATTCCTCTTTACCTTCAAGTTGAAGAATAGAATCATCAAAAACTGGTTCTAGATCAACAAGAGATAACACCATCGTTAGAAGATCGGTTAACCAATCTGTAACAATATCTTCGAGAATTAGAAGATCGTTCTCTACAACTTTAGAAAGATTAACACTAAAAGTATGCCATGGATTAGCCCAAACTATGGAATCAGGTAAAACGGTCTGTTCATTGACTTTAATAACACAATTCTTATCGGACCGTAATTGTTCCCAAAGTTTAACAAAAACATCCTGCCGATCTTTAGAAACAATATCGAAAGATGATACAAAATTAGGATCTAATGAAATAAAGTCCATTATCAGACGAGTCTTGTTTCTATAGGTAACCTTGATCTTGAATAGTCCCTCATTCACCCCATCTGGACGAATTACTAGTATCAGATTACCGCCCTCATTAGAACTAGAGATACGGAAACTAAGACCTGTATTTTTAGCAAGAGAACGCTTCATTATACTGAAATCACTGATCATCATTCATCATTTTCCGGTTCAGGTAAATCAGAGATTAAACGCTTGAGAGCTCTTGATGTGAGTTGACGGAGATCATCAAAAAGGTCTTGAGTTTCTTGATTAAACACAGAAGTCTCTGCTTCAGCTAAAGACCAAAGCAAAGCATCAATTCCGGTAACAAGAACATTCTGTTGCCTTATCGGATAATATATTTTTTGATAAAATGGGTGGCTCATGTTGATTTCAACGCCATGCTGACCATTGATGATAGCTGGACGCCAAAGGGTACCATCCTCTAAAGAGGGTACTGGATTTACCCTACAAAGATTGGTTTCATTCGATTTTTTAATTGAGATCTTGTTAGTGATAAAACTTCCATTGCTGTTGGTAACTTGAACAGTGCCTGATTTTTCATCTACAATCTCTAATTTAGAATTCTCAACAGAATTTGCCTTAGAACCAATGTTCTTATTGGATGCCTCATGAGTAGACTCTTTTGATTTCTCGACGTTTTTCCGAACACCGGTACGATATCTCTCATCGGCAGCACGCCTTGGGGAAGGTAAAAACTGATCCTTTATGTATTTGAAAAGATCCTCATTGAGAAGAATACGAGATTTCTTGATATCCACATTAAATGCATCATCAAGTTCGTGATTAAAAGATAACTCAACCCTTAATAGAGTTCCGTGAGGTTCATTGGTATACATCTTCATCCAATCACCATAATGGATAAGACGATTCTCACGATACGTGTAGAAACCCTGCATATCATTTGAAACACGAGCTTTAGAAGCTGCTTCTGGAGAACTGAATTCATCTTTCCTTGGAATGAGGTAGGCCCTCATAGATAAGGGCGCCTCAATACCACCGATCTCTATAACAAGATCGTCCTTTGCAACCAACTCAGTATAATTCTCGCTCTTACAAAACGGATCCCACGCTTCAACCTTTCTACCATTAAGGTAGATTGATGTATTTGGAGCACGAGCATCAGTAGAATCTAAAAATCTCTGATAGACCATAGATATATGGAATCTGAGATCTTCAAGAATCTTATCCAGATCCTTTTTCATACTGGCAAGACTATTGGCTTTCTTCAAAAGACGATCTATCTTCTCCCAAACAACCAAAGTGCCTGTGCCTTCACCTATGGTATCAATGAGAAAATCCTTTTCATCTTCTGTAGGATCAAGATGACGTAATGACCAAGAAGCTGTTTCGGAAACATAATCTAGGTCCCATTGGACTTTATTAATCAATCCATCAGATCCGCGGGAAATAACAGAAAGACATCTGCAGAAAGCAGTAGAAGCTGTTTTTAAACCCAGACCAAATTTTCCTAGACTGGCTGGATTAGGACGTTTCTGAGAGCCGTATTTCATGGCATTTTTCAGCTCATCTAATGTCATACCACAACCGTCATCGGAAAGATACATGACGATTTCACCCACCGGAGAACAAGAAATATCAATATTGACGGTCTTTGCAGAAGCGGTTATAGAATTATCTATAATATCTGCTACAGCCGTGTTAAATTCATATCCAGTATCTCTTAAGCCCTCCATAATCCTTGATGGATCCGGAGGTAGTTCGATATCAAATTGATTAGAAACCATGATTAGCCCTCAATATTCTATAACTCTCCAAGCATCGCTGACAATCAATTTCTTAATGGAGGTACCGTCGGCACCTGTCTGAACAACAATATTTGAAGGAGATGAACGAGAATACCTTATCTGATATTCTTCATCATCATTGCGAGACAGTGTTATGGTATCTCCAGATTCAAGACCATTCTGTCTAAAATACTTAGTCAATCCTGTCAAGCGATACTCATCCCGAGTCCCACCATAATATTTGTTGTTATAGTAAATAAATGACAATTTCCAATTATGACATACTTCATCTTCAAAATAAAGTTCACATCTTGGGTTCTTAACTGAATCGGATAATTGGGGAAAGAACCACAAAGCACCGTTAGATTTGGGAATTAAAAAACCGGCTTGATGTCCGCCAGTTTCCCCGACATCATTGGGAGACAAAACCTTAGAGATCACTGTGGGCCTCTTCATATTCAATTCCTCGGACTAATTCTTAGAGCATTGAGGATGTCCTCTCTGTTGTCTTCTGATCCATCAACACCGATGACAGCGGCAGAAAAGATGTCTCTTTTACGTTCCATCCTCTCTTCTATGATGTCTTCAACAGTATCCTTATAGTATAACCGATAGATAAATACAGTTTTGTTCTGCCCTCTACGATAAGCTCTTGCTGAAGCCTGATCTTCTAAGGAAGGATTCCATTCGGGAGTATAATGAATAACCCTTGAAGCAGCGGTTATATTGAGTCCTGTTCCTGCCGCTTTAGGATTTAGAACCATGATGGCAGCACCGAAAATATCTGAAAATGAGTCGATAAGAGGCTGCCTTTCAGAAACAGGAGTTTCGCCGAAAATAGAAAAAACAGGTATTTTGAAACGATTATGAAGATCAGTACTTAGAATTCTATTCATGTCATTGTATGATGTAAAGATAAGAGTCTTTTCACCACGAAGAATAATCTCTTCGAGGATATCACAAAGGTATTGATATTTAGATGAATTTGTGGTATAATCTTCTTGAAACAAATTATCCGATAGAAGAACAGGATGTGTACAGAACATACGCAATTTGGTCAAAGATACCAAAGTTGCAGCCTTTTCACTATACTGATCTGCAATAGATTGTCTGATTTGTTCATAAGCAAAAGATTCATCATCACTCATAGTCAATGTAACTGGGATCACAACTTTCTCAGGTAAATCCATAGCGACATCGGAAACGACACGTCTTAGCATCAACGGAGTCAAAATTGGCTCGATAAAACGAGCGCCTTCAACAGTATCTTGATAATTCTTATTGAAATCAGATAATGAACCAAGAATTCCAGGAGAAATAAAATCAAGAATGGACCACACATCAGTTAGATGATTTTCAAAAGGAGTACCGGTCACAGCTATACCTATATCACGATTAACGCGCTTGACAGTCTTAGTCCTTATAGCATCTGGATTCTTGATGTTTTGAGCCTCATCCAATATCACCATATCCCAATGTATCATATTGAATAGCGACAGATCTGAAGATAGAAGACCATACGAAGTGATTATAACGTCATAGCCAAGAAAATCCCTGAAAAATGCAGTACGGGAACTACCATGATGAATATGAGTTTTCAAACCGGTGGTGAACTTTATGAATTCTCTAGTCCAGTTCTCTAACAAAGAAGCCGGAGCCACAACCAGACATGGATTCTTGGAAAGGGCTCTCCTTTCAACAATTAAGGAAATAACTTGCAAAGTTTTACCTAAACCCATCTCGTCACCAACTATACATCCTGACCCGAGGTTGGTGATGAAACGAAGCCAATCAACACCGTTCTTTTGATATGGATACAATTGAACAAGAAGATTAGGCTGGGTATCAGAGACGATTGGAGGATGAGCATCGATTATTTCTTTAGCTTCGTCTATGATCTCGATGGATTGATTAAGAATCTGACCTCTCGATAAACGGATATATTGAGCAAGCGAAATATTATCAAATGACTCTATGGCAAGATTATTGAGAACGCTTTTGAAATAATCCAAGTCACTAGAAATATAAACCCAATAATTGTCGACAATGACATGATCATAAAAATGGCGTCTATCAAAATCAAGCTCAAATAACTTCTGTTTTTTCCGTATGAACGGTTTTAAAACAATTTTGGAATCATCTGAATACCTAAGAATGATCCCAAGATTAGAGCCAATCTTGGAGAATCTGATATCTGTAAATATGGACGAGGGGTCAGGAAGAGACGATAATTGACTAGACTCGGATGAAGGACCAAAAACTAACGAATAGATATCAGCGGCTGGAGGAATGACGAAGGATCCAGTATCAGAATGAATGCCGAGCATGCTGTCTTTAATCAACCACTCCAATCACTCACCGGTGTATAATAGGGACAGTGTTTTATAAACACTTATTGAAAGTAATTTGATATATGGACACGGCATTGGCCACCCCGTGAGAGTTCTTGAACAATATAGAATGCATTGACCTATTTGCAGGAATAGGCGGCATACGTCGCGGATTCGAAACAATCGGAGCTAAATGCATATTCTCTTCGGAATGGAACAAATACAGTGCAATAACATATGCAGCGAACTACCCTGATGATGATCACGAGATAACAGGAGACATAACGAAATACAACGCTATGGACATTCCAGATCACGATCTGTTATTAGCAGGATTTCCATGTCAACCATTCTCAATAGCTGGAGTATCAAAGAATCTATCCTTGGGAAGAGAAGTTGGTTTTAAACACGCAACACAGGGTACTCTGTTTTTTGACGTGGCAAGAATACTCGAGGAGAAGAAGCCCCGCGCCTTTCTGTTAGAGAATGTTAAGAATTTAGCCTCGCATGACGGCGGGAATACATTCAAAGTAATTGAAAGAACATTGAAAGAAGACTTAGGATATCATATTACATACAAAGTGATAGATGGACAGTATTTCGTACCTCAGCACAGAGAGCGCATCTATATTGTAGGATTCAGGGAAGAGAACGACTTTAGTTTTGACAAGATAAGATATCCTAAGAAAAAACCAAAACTAAAGGACATCTTACATCCGGAAGATGGATCGGAGATTGCGGAACCTCCGTATACGATAGGTGAAGAGGCAAGAGTAGCTGACAAATATACCCTGACACCGCATCTATGGGATTATCTACAAAATTACAAAGAACGTCAAAAAGCCAAAGGAAATGGTTTCGGATACGGACTTGTGACCGGAGAAGACATATCTAGGACATTATCGGCAAGATATGGGAAAGACGGAGCAGAAATACTGATATCCCGTGGTGAAGGGAATATTCCGAGAAGATTGACACCTAGGGAATGCGCAAGATTAATGGGATATCCAGACAGCTTCAAAATACCCGTATCTGACGCCCAAGCATATCGTCAATTCGGAAATTCCGTAGTAGTACCGGTAATAGCAGAAATCGCAAGGATAATGAAACCCTATTTGAAGTGATATCATGGAATCAATATCGTTATCCGATTACATATTAGCGGTTGTATCCAAAAAATTATCAAAAGTAGAGATAGACGGAAAGGCAAGTAATCAGCATGAGCTGAACGGCGTAAAGGAACTCAAAAAAATACTGGGAACAGGACCGGATAAACTGAAAATCGACTGTGTTTTCATGTATCTTACAGACGAGGAAGAAGACTGTTTTACAAGAAAAGGACAGATCACATGGTACGATAGCAGATCGAATAATCCGAACAGATCTGCTGAATATAGGCTATATTACTCCAAAGAATTTGATGATATTATGTCTGCCTCACATGAATCAGATGATATACATCTGATCAAAAAGAATAACGGAGAATACCTGATGATAGTATGTGATGCAGGTTCAACGACAGCAAATCAGCTACGTTGGCTGTTTGGTCTACATCAGACAGGGAACACGTTCACGTTGAAAGAAATATCAGACAAAGGGATATTATCGTATCCAGCACATAGGATCCTTGAAGAATTAGGAATAGAGGCTGAACCACCTAAAGGAAAGGACATTGAGGAATTGATCGAACATTACTCAGACGGAATGCCATCGACAAAAGAATTTTCAAATTATACAAGAGAACACATTCCAATATCTGTTGATCCGATCGAAGATCCTGACCAAGCTATAGAAATATGGGTGGAAAAAGAAGAATACTACTATCGTGCATTGGAAAAGCACCTGATCCAAAAGGACCTTGAAGCTCTATCAAAAGAAATTGCAAACCAGAATCCAGAATGTGCTAATCTATACATACAAGGGGCGATGCACTACATTCAGGTAAGAAAATCAAGAGCGGGAAGATCGTTTGAGGAACACATAGAGGCCTTGTTGAAAGAAAATGAAATAAAGTACTCAGCACAAAAACGCACTGAGAATGGAAAGAAACCCGATTTTATCATGCCCTCGATAGAAAAATATTGGGATCCAAGTTTTAACATAAATGGGCTAACGATGCTTGCTGCAAAAACAACATGCAAAGAAAGATGGGCGCAGATACTCGAGGAAGCAAAAAGACTGAATGATAGACATTTGATAACATTGGAACCAGCAATATCAGAAGAAAGTCTGAATGCAATGAAAGTATCAAACATTCAAGTGATAATACCTCAAGACATTCGTCTGACTTATTCAGAAGATTTACAGAAAAACATCTGGAATGTCAAAGAATTCATATCCTTTGTCAAGAGAAAACAACAAATGTATTGCTGATACAGGCGGTGGATGGGGGCCATCCACCATTTGTATCATTCATCGTTCACATCAAGAGTTTTTATATCTTCGACTTCTGGACGATCAGTTTTTGAAAAGATTTTCATCCATCCGCCTTTGGTACCCCAGACTTCAAGATTTTTATCGTTAAGTATTTGATCGAATTCCTCCCAAGTAATGACCTTCAGTCTCTTATTGGTGCCTCTTGTAAATTGAATTTTAGAAGGAGCATCAATGACTTGACCAGGAACCAGACCTTTAATCTCGCATACTTTTTTAGTTCTGGCTGTTGTATAGAGGAACAAATCTCCGTTTTTTCCCATATTATACCTCGCATTAGATGGTTGAAGTATGAATTCAAGTTCTTCTTTAAATATAGTGCGATAAACGGGTCTTTTGAGTCGAAAATCGAAATGAAGTAAAAACCTTATCAAAATTGAGGGCAAAGCGATAACTCATCAGCGCATTAATCACAACAAGAAAGAATTGAAAATAGTGGTCCCGCTGAGATTTGAACTCAGGACCTTCCGGTTATCAGCCGGACGCTCAAACCGTGCTAAGCTACGGGACCATAAAACTCGCAATACAAACAAATAAATAAATCTGGCTATGAAAACAAATAAAAAACAATCCTGCATAAATCAGCAGGATTGTAAATATTTGGCGAATTAAAAAGGACTTTACAGAATATTATCCAAAAATATTGGATTTGGATTATCAAAAACTTCTGCACATTCATCTGGGGTCGGGATGTCGATCTCGATGACGAGCTTCGCGGGATCGTCATTCTCGCTTTCGAGGTTCACAGCACAGGCGGACAGGAAGAGCTGCCTGTAGATGTCCTTCATGATCGAGTTGCAGAGGTACTCCCAATTCATCTCGATGTATCCTTGGATCGCAAGCTCGATCTCTTCTTTAAGCCAGTCCTTGTCTTTGCGTATGATGTTGGTCATGGAGAACATATGAGTTCTGACTACTATTTAACATAGCATTTGTAATTTAACAAATAAAAAGCTTAAAAAGGACAATCGACCAATAAAGATCGACTCCTTTTCCGGGGCACCTTCCCCCTACACTCATCGCGAGGGGCGATATTGTGGCCTGCGGCTCACCCCTGTTCTGCCTGTGAATTCTTGATATTCCATCGTTCGCCGCGTCCGCATAGGCCCCTCGCTCCCAGCTCCGTTCCGGGGTTCAGGTGACCCCTAAAAGAAAAGGAGTTGTATGAAATGTCTACAACAGAAGAGATATTGAATGCGACCTTCAAGAAGGTCGGAAACGATTTCGGATATGAGACATCCGCAGAATACGCAGCGTTCCGCGATCTCAAAGTGCGCTGGCAGAGGTCCTACAAATGGGCCGAATTCCAGGTGAGCGACTACCTCAGAGACGCTCCCGAGGAAGTACTGGAGGGGATCGCGAGGACGATCTTCACCAAGATCCAGGGCGACGAGAGCAACTACACCGATGAGGTCGTCGAATGGCTGACCGCACCGGAGTTCGTGGAGAGGCTGCAGCCGGTCTACATCCAGAGGGACAGGAGGATCAGCTTCGAGGAAGGGGAGCACAAGAACCTCGAAGAAGCCCTGGACAGGCTGAAGGATAAGGGATTCATCGGGGACCTCGGGAAGACCAGGATCTTCTGGTCGAACGAGGCCACATCCGGAAGGGGCGGATGGTCATCCGCGCTCATGAAGGTCATCACAGTGAACAGGAAGCTGGACTCGGACAGCGTACCCGACGAGGTCTTAGATGCGGTGATCCTGAACGAGGTCGCGAACATCGAGTGCGATTTCGCGATGAGTCCCGTGGACAGAAGAAGGACGGTCGAGGACAGGATGAAGCTCTATCCCGGATTCGACGGGATCTCCGAGTGGCTGGAGGATCACAGCCTCGAAGCCTGAAACCATTTTTTGGGCCGAAAGGCCCAATCATTTTTATAAAGTGATCTAAAATGAGCAATCATGTCCAAAGAACCGACTATGGAACAGATAATAGAGAATTCTATAGTCATCTCACTGGTCGTAATACCACTTTTACAGATACTGGCTCATGAAAAAGGATTCGGTATGGAATTCAGCATCATAATGAGCATCGTACTTGGAATTGTGATTGCCAGATTATTATGGAATGATATCAACGAGCTTCTCAAAGGCAAAGCAAAATACATCGTTGGATGGGCGATCGGTAATTTCATAGCATGTTGCATAACAAAGGATTGGTGGACCTTCCTTTTGACGATAGGCGTAGTGATATTGGTGAAAGGTGCCCAATACTATTACAATCATAGGTACGCCTGAAGACCATGTTTTTACTTCGATTGAATAGAGCCAGCTTAAGCTAAAGAAGCATCACCGAATGCAACCTTCTGCCTCCTGAGGAAGTACTCGTCAGGCTCCTCGAAGGGTCCGGACATGACCAGATCGCTGTTCTGCGGGAGTATCTCGAGTGTCGATACCGCGAACGGTACCATGGACGCAAAGTCCGACAGGGATAGGCCGTCCTTCATCAGGTCGTCCTTGTACCTGAGGTATGCTGTGTAGGCGAGGTCGAAGTTATGTGCCAGCGTGAAGATCTGATTGTCCTGGATGTACCTGACGTAGTTGCCGATGGAATCGTTGCTGCCTTCGTACGTCCTGAGGATCTCGCCGCATTCCTTGCACACCCTGATCTTGTACTGCCTGTGGATTCCGAGGGTGCGCATCCTGTTCCTTGCCACGCCGCCCCACTGCCTTACGCGTAGCTCCCTGGAGAGGCGGTCGGTTGTCCATTTCTCCCAGTCGATGTCGCTCATATCCCCGACCAGGCGGCCTTTTCCGTTGGAGAGCTTCTCGTAATCCTTCTCGGTGTAGTGCGCTCCGGGGGATTTGATGCCCGGCATCATGTGGTCCAGGAAGTCCAATTCCCAATCGACGGTATCCGGATCCACCTCTGATAATCCGATTCCCATGTGGGTGAACAGATACGCGGCGGTGTGCCTGATGCTCCTTATCCTCTCCCTGGGATGGACCTTCTTGATGATCCATCCCGGATTGTTCATGAGGAACTTGTCGGTGTCCAGACGTCCGTAGAGGAGGTTGTGGAAATGAGGGGATAATTCCCAATGGTCGTCCTTCATCCTCCAGGGATGGAATATCGTTATCCCGGCGGAGGCGCCGACATCCTGGAGGGAGGCTTCAACGTACCTGGCAAGGTTGTCGAATTCCCTCCTGGTCTGCATGAGACACTTGACAAGCTCCTGGGGAGGGGATACGACCCAATGGCCTATGTCGCCGATGTGCTCCCCCTGTTTCTCATGGAGCCTCCTGAAGGCCTTGAGCTTCGTTTCGACTTTAACTCCCTGTCTGAGGGCGGTGTCGTTCATGCATTCGTAGCATGCCATGGACCAGCAGTGATGCCTCTTGCCCTTGCAGTAATGCTCTGGATGATCCGGACATCTGGTGTGGACGATGCCTCCTGACTTGGCATGGATGAAGCCGCATCCCTTGTCGATGGGACGCTGCCTGTCGCGTCCGGGCATGGACCAGTGGATGTACTCGTGGTCCTCCTTCCTAAAATGAATATGATTACCATCCTGGTCTTTGAAATCGGAAATTCCCTCCTGGACGAGGGAATATACCTCCTGGACGGGCCTTCTCACTTGCTGTGCAAGTTTAAGGTACTCTATGGCAGGATACGATGGGGACTCCACGGGGAGGTTCTTTACATAGGAGACTACGGGGTGCTCCATCAATGCAGCTTGTTCAGCAAGGCCTTGTATACGGCATCTCTCAAAATGATTCTCCATCTGACGGAGACGGTTCTCCTCAGCCCTGAGATCGTAGTATTCCAATTGGTTCACGATGCCGTTGGAGGGATTGGGTGAACGGGTTCCCTCGGACCCGTGTTCGATTGAATGTGATCTTCTCCCGGTGAGGGGAGGTAAGCGGCGACTCCGTCGCCGTTGGAAGGCGGCCGGCGGTCGCCACGGGCTTGCGCCCTGTATCGGCGCCCGCTCGGCCTGTTTGTCGCCCGCACCCTCCGCTCACTAAGGTTCGCTTCGGGTGCGCGTCGTCCGCTCACGCGTCCGACGGGCGACACATGGGGATAGGGTGTCGGGTTCCGCCCCGACCGTGATGGGCGTCGGCTGCGCCTCCGCCCTTGGGGAACCAGCCCCTGCGGGGCCTTGTGGCCCTCCCCTCCCCGTCGTCCTTCGTGGGAAGGGTGAGGTCCTCGACCGTTACGGTCTCGTTCCCGAGCCATGCGCCGTAATGTGCGACGCGGTCCAGATGCTCCGACCTCGCCACGGCTGCCGCCATCATCGTGTCGATCATCTCCTTCTTCAGGAGACCGACCAGCGGGTGGTCGCCGAGGCCGTAGGCGTCGTAGAACGTGGACAGGCGGAAGAATCCGGGGGAGCGCCTCGGATCCGCCAGCGCTATCTCCGGCGGAAGCGGGATCCGCGAGGATGCCCTGAGGGACAGCAGCCTGTCCGTTTCCGGGTCGGAGGTGACGCGGATGCTCATATGACCACGTCCCTGAGCATGTGGCTGTTCCTGTACGTCCACCATGCGACCTTGGGGATGGCTACGCACTCGTTGAACCTGGGGAAGAAGCACCATGCCCTTCTGTCCGTGCCGGGATTCCTGGACGATGCGATATCGATCCAACGGTTGGCCATGGCCTGACCGACCTTGAACTCCGGCCTCTCGAACATCAGATCCTCCTCGTGCATGTACTTGTTCATCACGACGGCGTCCTGGCTCCTGACGAAGGCGATGTCCGTATCGGCCATGTTCTGCGTGGTGACGCATACGACGTTGCTCTTGTGGCTGATGATCGACAGCCACCCCTGGATGTCGGAGTTCCTGGAGGAACCCCTGGAGTGGAAGATCCTGTTCACATCCTCGATCACGGTCACGGCACCGACTGGGATCTCCTTCGTTCCCGACACCCTGCGGTATCCGGGGAAGGCGGTGATGTCGTAGACCAGCGGATCGAGCATGTAGACGGGGCGGTCGGGCCAGCACATCGCTATGAGCGAGTGGAGGGAACAGGACTTGCCCTGCTTCCCAGAGCCGACCGCTATGATCAGCCCGTGCTCCATCTCCCTGATGTAGTCGATGGCCTTACTCATCCGACCCCTCCGGCTCGGGTTCCCCGACGGACATGTCCCTGCGGTAGTCCCGCTTGGTTAGTCCGAGGGTCTCGGCGATAAGATCGAGCTGGTCGCGGAGGCACTGCCTCGCATAGCCCAGTCCGATGACGTGCGGATGGTCGAGAATCTGGAGGTTCTCTCTCAGGACCTCCTCGAGGACCGATCTCCAGTTGTTGTACGTCTCTTCTCTAGTCATGACCGTGAACGAATCCAGCTCGTGGATCCAGCTGTACAGGATGTATCCGCGCTCGGTGTCGATGTCCTCCGCAACGTAAACGGGGGTTCCGTTGGGCGTGTGGTAGAGGACATTGTTACCTGCCTGCTCGAAGTACCTGAACATCATGTCGGGGATGAACACGGCCCTGAAGGTGTGGGTCTCGGGAAGGAGGCAGACGACCACCCTTCCCGTGGGACGGTAGAGGTTCTTCACCGTCCAGTACCCGAGGAACGCGCCCACGAAGGGAGCCGCGAGGACCGGCCAGTATTCGGCTAGGTATTCCCTCAGCAGCTCGGGGCCGAACGCATAGTAGCAGGCGGCGGCCGCGGTTGCGCAGAGTGCCGCCAGCGCTATGATCCTGAAGATGAGTCCCCTAGTGTCCCTCTGTCTAACCTCGAGAGGCCTCGGGAGGATGGGTTCCCTTTCAGGCTGGGCATCATCGAGGAGGGGTCCCGCCTGATCCTGGTCAGAAGACATCCTTCACCTCTGTGTCCATGCGGAGCTTCGTCCGTCTGAACGACCAGCGGAAGAAGTAGAATCCGACGGCGACCATCAGTACAGGAACGAGTATCTCGATGATCTCACCCCCGAGTAGAACAGCATCCCGCCGAGGAAGGCCAGTATCCCGCCTATGGATATGAAGGCGATCTCCTCGGGGATGTCCAGCACATCCGAGAGGTATGCAGAGATCCAGGAGGAGGCGGCGAAGGCCGCTATGCCGAGCATCATGCGGAGGATCCTCATTGCCTTCCTCCCCATGCCCTGCCGAGGGGTTTTCCGAGGTTCCTGTTGGTTTCGCAGGAATCCATGCACCTCTTGCATTCGGACACGTCGGAGTAGAACGCGAGGTAGATCACCAGGCATTCGATGGCGCATACGAAGAATAGGATGAACCCCGAGATCATCCAGAAGACCGTCGGGTCGGTCGGGATGTTGTCGACTATGGCGGCAGCTACGGAGTTGCCGGAGGCGTCGCTCAGCAGACTCCCCAATGATTCGCCTGTTCCCAGCGTGACCATCAGGTCCAGGATGAAGGATGCGTTGAGGATCCCGGCGAGGAGAGGTATCCAGTACATCAGTCCCGCCTCCTGACCCATCTGTTGCGTTCTTCATCCCATACGGCCACGCCGATGTCCTTTAAGACCGGAGTTTCCAGATACTCCTGTTTGAGGCCGAACCTGTTCCTGACGTAGTTGATCAGGTACCTGGTCACCAGTATCATGATGACGATGAACCCGAAGATTATCAGGATCTGCGCGGCCCCTTCGGAAATCCCGAGGGTGCGGGACACCACATTGGATGCCCCGCCGGTCAGGAAAAGGTACGAGAACCCCCCCGACCAATGCGACCTTGGCCGCATTCCCCCAGGATATCACTGTTCTAGCTCCGGCCTGGACAGCCTCGCCGGCGACCTTGGTGACGGTCTGAACGTTCTTCACACCGTTCACGGTCCATGTCTTGGTCCTTGTGGCCGTCGATGACGCCCCTCCTTTGGAGAAGAGCTTCGAGACGGCTTTGACCAGACTGCTCCAGGCCGACATGTTCAGTACCTCCTTCCGTGCATGATCACTGCGACGATCACAGCCAGGATGGCTACGAAGGCAACGGCCATGCCGAGGGGTTCCTTCAGGAAGTCCATTACCTTGTCCAGGAACTCCTGACTGTCGCCCGAATCGTCGGATGCGGAGGTCCATACGGCCTTGGCGGTCACATCGCCCGAGACGGTGATGGATGCGCCGGGCTGGTAGGTCAGCATGCCTATGGCCCATCCGCCGAAGGTGTAACCTTCCTTGGTACCCGTGTATACGGGGAGGGTGACTGTGGAACCGGATCTGACGATCATGGAGGTCACGGCTGCGGAGCCGCCGTCGACGTTGAAGGAGACGGTGACGTCCTGCTCGGACGGTACTGGCACATTGGAGACCCACAGCGCCCTGAAGGTCATGTCGCTGGTCACGGTGACGGTGTTACCGGGCTGGTAGGTGACGTTGCTGTAGGTCCATCCGCCGAAGGTGTATCCCTCCTTCACGCCGTCATAGGACGGGAGCGTGAGGGAGGATCCGTTGGCCACGGTCCTGGATGCGACGGTCTTGGATCCGCCGTTGATATCGAAGGAGACGTTGTGGTTGATCACGGGCTGGACGTTCTCCGTCCAGTTCGCTACGAGGGTGATGTTGCCCGTCACAGGTGTGCCGAAGTCGTATGCCTGGCCGTTGAGCCTCCACTCGGAGAACACGAATCCGGCCTTGGTGGGCTTCACGGGCATGGTCGCTGTTGAGCCTGACTGGACCGTCTGGAACTGTACTGCGGAGCCTCCGTTGGAGTCGAAGGTGACCGTGTAGGTGGTGACGGGAGCCGAGGTTGAGATCCACTTGGCGTAGAGGGTCATGGACCTGGTGACTCCGGCATCCCAATCCATGGGTGTGGTGAACTCCTGGTCGCAGAACCATCCGTCGAATGTGCTGTCAGCCTTGACCGGATCCGAAGGCCTCTCGGCCGTTACGTTGTAGGCGGTCTGCTGGATCTGAGGTACGGAGGAGCCTCCATTGGAGTCGAAGGTGATCACGGGGAATCCCATGATCTGCACCTTGTACACCTCGACGGTGGATCCCTTGGGGTTGTTGGTCGTCTGTGTGACATAGTAGGTCCCCCTGTCGGCGTATGTGTGCCTGGGGTTCCAATCGGTCGAATGCTCTGAGCCGTCGCCGAAGTCCCAATCGATGGTCTGGGCGTCGGCTCCGTCGAATACGAACTGGAGGGTGTAGGAGTAGAACTCCCCGTAGTCCTTGTCGTATGCCTGGTCGGCATCCGATTCGGACGCGACCAGGGTTACAGCGGTCATGGCCATGAGGGCCGCCGCTATGATTGCAAGATATCTGGTTTCAAACTGCATAGATTATTGCACCTCCGGAAGGAGAGGATGTGAATTCGAGGGACGAGATGACGGTCACGGTGAATGTCTTGGTCGCGGACGTGTATCCGGACTTGGAGAAGGTCAGGGTGATGTCGTAGGTCCCTGTCTGGGTGGGTGTTCCCGATACCGTTGTTCCCGTGGACGACAGCCAGGGAGCGCCGCTTATCGATACGGAGCATCCGCTGACGCTGACGGTCGGGGAGAAGGACCAGTAGCTGCCGACGACGGCGTACTGATCGGGAGTGCCCGATACGGTTATGGTGAGCTGCTTCCAGACCGCGTAGAGCTGGGTGGTCCCGTAGTCGAAGGAGTACGAGGATCCCGCGCTGTATGTCGCAGAGGTAGCGGTGCTGGACTTGGACCATCCGAGGAACTGGTATCCCGATCTGGTCGGAGCGGTGGAAGAGAGCTTGATGGTCTTGGTGGTATCAGAGCCGGTCGTGGTCGTGTCGGATGGAGCACCGGATCCGCCGTTGGCGCTGTACTTGATCGTGTAGTTGTATGTGTACACGGTGCTGGATTCCATCTGAACGGCGGGGTAGTAGCTCGCCTTCTTGGTGACGGTGACCGAGTCCCCGAGGCTCGTTCCGTAGAGGGACGAGGCCATGTTGTAGTTGCTCGATGTGTAGGTGGTGGTGTAGGTGTAGTCAGTGCCCGATCCGTTCTCGGCGGACTTTCCATACCAGTCGACGTCGATCGTGGTACCGGAGGCGATGGTGTAGGTCTTGCTCGATGATGTGACGTTCGAGCCGTCGACGCCGATCATCTTGAAGCTATCCCAGTTGCCCTTGTAGATGGTGATCTGGTAGTTGGTGACGTTCTGCTGCCATACCGCGTACAGGGTCTTCGATCCGTTGTAGGTGACGGAGATCGAGTTGCCCGCCTGATATGTCGCGGAGGTCGCCGAGCTGCTGGTGGACCATCCGAGGAAGGTGTATCCCGACCTGGTCGGGGTTCCGGATGCTACGGTGAAGCTGTGGCTGGATGTCGATGTTCCCGTGTAGGACTGGGTGCTGGGAGCGCCCGATCCTCCGTTGGCATTGTAATAGAGGTAACAGGTGTAGCTGGTGGCGTTCTTCTCCCAGACCGCATAGAGGGTGACGTCACCGTCATCGGCCGTCCATGAGACGGAGATGGACTGACCCGCGGTGTAGCGGACTGTGGACGCTGAATACTGGGTATCCCAGCCCTTGAAGGTGTAGCCGCTCTTGGTCGGGGTTCCTGAAGCAACTGTGAACGAATGGGAGCTTGTAGTTCCTGTCCAGGACTGGGTGCTGGGAGCGCCCGATCCGCCGTTGGCGTCGTATCTGAGGTAGTAGGTGTGGCTGGAGGACTGCTGGGCGATGGCGTGGATGGTGATCGACCCGTTGTAGGAGTTGCTGCCGTTCCATCCGTTATAGCTGACGCTGATGTTACCCGCTTTGGAGATCGTACCCGAGACCTTTCCCTCGCCGGTGCAGCCCGGGTTATAATAGGAGCTGTTGTAGGTGAGGCCGTATCCCGAGGTCACTCCGGTGATGTTGTATGCGAACTCGTCGAGTCCTCCGCCGTCGCCCTCGCAGACGATGCTGACGGATGATCCGACGTAGACGTAGTAGTCCTTGTTGGAGTCCATCGCGCAGTCGTACCCGTCGAGACTGAGAGACGAGAGCGGAGAGGAGCTCGTACCATGGCTTCCGAAGGCGTCCGATTCCTCGGACCCCATGGAGAGGACCGCGGCGAACGAGCAGAACACCGCGAGGACGGCGATCGCAATCAATGCTTTGCGTTCCATGGATATCACACCGCGTAGATGATCGCGCCCGCAGTGGGTACGCTGCTGAATACGAGCTGGTTGTAGACGTTGATACCGACGTTCGCTGAAGCGGTCTGGCCTGCAGCTGAAATGACCGTTACGATCGCAGAGAGGTTCTGCTCGGCGGAGTTGTCGACTGCATAGAGCTTCCCGTTGGAGATACGGACGGTGAGACCCGCATCGTCGGTGGATGCCGACAGGCTGTTGGAGGATCCTCCGGTTATGGTGAACGCGGTGGTTGATCCCTCGGTACCGGCCAGGAGGTTCAGGATGGAATCACCGGTGATCGCCAGGGTGTCCTCGACGCTGACGGTGACGTTCACTGTCTTGGTCTGGCCGTATGCCGTGGTACAGGTGACGGTGACCGACTGGTTCATCCCGACAGCCGTGGAATTCTTGACCTTCAGGGTGCCGTTGGTGATGGTAGCGCCGCTGAAGGAGGAGACGGACCAGGTCTTGGCAGATGAATCCGAAGATGTTATGGAGACGGACTTCTCGGTCGAGTTGTTCTTGTAGGTCAGGATCGACTGGCTGCAGCTGAGGGTCAGCGCAGGCTCGGACTGGATGGTGATCTGCTTGGTAGCGGTCTGGGTGGGTCCGTGACTGGAAGTTCCCGTGATGGTGACAGTTGTGGACTGTACTGTGCTGGACTTTCCGGAGACGACTCCCGTGCTGGAGTTCAATGAGAATCCGCTGGGGAGGGTTCCGCTGGTGACCGCCCAGGTGACCCCGATATCGGTGCCGTTGGTGATCGCTGTGGAAGAAACTGTGGTGTTGTATGATTTGATTGTCTGAGCGGCTCCTCCGACGATCTTGGAATAGACGGTGAAGGAGACCTCGAGGTTCTTGGACTGGCCGTTGGCCGTAGCCGTCAGATAGACGGTCTGGAGTCCTGTGGAGGTAGGTGTACCCGTGACCTTTCCGTTGCTCAGGGTGAGTCCTGCGGGGAGGGTCTTGCCGGATGTGACGGCCCATGTGACCGTTCCCATGTCGGAGGTCCCGGTGGGGGTGAAGCTGATGTTGCTTCCCTTGATGATGTCGTTGATCGTTCCCGAGACGTTCAGTCCGTTGACCACCGTGAAGGTGACGTACTGATACGCTGTCTGAGAAACGGGCGAGGTCATGCTCGCCTTGATGACGATGTTGTACACCGTTCCGACCGCGGCGTTCGAGGGGATGTTGACGGTCACGGTCTTGTTGGACACGGATCCGATGTTCCCGTCGTTGACCTGGAGGGAGACGGTGAGGTACTGCGTTAGATCGCTGGGGAACTCGGGTGTGTACGTCCACCTGTATCCCGGGGCGATGTTGATATTCGTAGGCTCGCCGTATGTGGAGCTGAGGTCCTCGCCGATGGCGTCGGAATCGTCGGATGCGATGATGGCACCGACGAACACCATGGCGAGGATCGCAGTGAGGGCGGCCAGTTTGGTTCTGCTGAACATGTTTTCAACTCGTTTGGTGCGGGGTTTTCAGAAACGGACCCCGCGGCCGTCGTTCGTATGCTTGGGTATGGCCAGATACACCGCTGCTGCGACCATGAGGCCGTACAGCAGGATCGAGAGCCAATAGGATTCGATGAACTGCGTGAAGTCCAGTCCGTAGACGTACTGCACATCGGTGCCGTCCTGGGTAAGCCAGGAGATTCCCAGGTCGATGCCGACCCAGGCGAGCATGGATGCCAGAGCGGGGATTATCGCAGGGAGGGGCAGATGCAGCACCTCCTTCCGATGCGCCTCCTTATGATCAGGGCGATAGCGAACAGGCCGACGGCGGATGCCAGCCAGAAGTAGCCGTCATCCAGGGCGTTCGCGACCACATCCCATACCGTTGTCACGGGTACGACGATGTCGGTCATCTGAATCCGCCCCCGTTCCTTCTACCGAGAAGCCTTCCGATCCCGGGGAGCCTGTGCGCCTTTGCCGTTCTCGGACGGATGTCCTTGAGGACGAACAGGGCTATCGCTGATACTGAAATAATGAAGAAGACGGCCATGATGACCATGTAGTCGTGCTTCTCCTCCTCCAGATCCTGGACCTCGGAACCCCTGACCGTGAGCTTGACGGTCTTGGATGACGAAGTTCCATCGTTGTGATGCACCTTGACGGTGAGATCGAATGTTCCCTTCTCCGTCGGTGCGACCCTGAGGGTGTTATCCCTGAGGGTGTTATCCCTGACGGTTACGAAACCGGATCCGGAACCGGAAACGGTGACGATGTCGCCGTCCGTGACCGCTAGGACGATGTCCTGCTTCTCGCCCACCAGCATCTCGAAGTCGGTGAGCTGGAGGACGTCCGCCCTCTCGGACGGCACGATGTCGATGGATACCGTCCTGGAGCATGAGGTCTCGGAGACGTTGTTGACCGCCTTGCAGACGATGGTGTACCTTCCCTCGGAGGGGTAGGTGTATCCGTTGCCCTGCTCGGGGATGCCGTCGCCGTCGAAGTCGTAGGTGTAGAACGATGCGCCGTGTCCTCTGAAAAGCACAACAACGGTATGTCCGTCGGTGCCGACCTGGCAGTCGAAGTCGGCCACAGGAGCCGATGTCTCCGCCTGATAGATCTCGATGGACCAGGATTCCGAACCCACGGTGACATGGTAGGAGCTGCCGATGTCATACTCCGAGGGCGTGCCGTAGATGACCGTGTAGGACACTTCGCCTATCACTTCGCTTCTGACAGAGAACGGGGATCCGCTCTCCACGGATGCCTGGTGGTCCCCTTCGATGACGTAGGAGTACTCCAGACCGGCCCATGCCGCCTCCCTGTAATAATTGTCGAGGCAGATGATCCTTACCTCTTCGGAGACAAAGGAGCCGTCCAGACCCGCGATGGTGCATTTGACCGTATAGGCTCCCGACGAGGGGAACTCGTACAGTGCCGTCGGAGACGATGTGGCGAAGACCAGCTGATCGATCGACCAGATTATGTTGGATGCGTTTGCGTATCCGGAAAGGACGAAGTCGTAGACCCTAGGCTCGGTTGCCCTCGGGGTCGCCGTGATGATGCCCATCACAGGGGCGGGGGCCGAAGCCTGTCTCTCGTTCACTTTCACGAAAACGGTGTTGGTCACATCCACATAGCCTTCCATCGATGCGGTATAGGTCACCGCGTAGGTCCCCACGCTGGAAAGGGTTCCCGTCACGGTCCTCCCGACCACCTCCAGACCTGCGCAGCCCGGGACGGTGTTGCCGTTCAGGGTGACCGAATCGATGACGATCGATGCGTTGGTGGGGTTGGTGACGGGGGTGTAGGAGAAGAGATCCCCCTCGCTGAGGACGTACTCTATCGGTTTGACGATGGTGATCGGTACGTTGACCGTTATCTCCGCCTGGCCCGAGATGTATCCGGTGTAGGAAGCCTCGACGATGACGTGGTACGTTCCGGGCATGACGTCGGTCATGTCCAGTACCGCCGAATGGCCGTCCATGGTGACGGCATTCTCGTTCAAGCCTCCGTATGAGACGACGGAGAGCATCGCATCTGAGGGGTCGGTGGCCATGGGGAGGGTCGCTGTCTGGCCGCTTGTGACCGTTGCAGTCGCATCTGAGATCTGAACTGTGTTCCTCTCCCATACAGCATACAGGGTGGTGTCCCTGACGGCCGCATAGGATTCCAAGGGAACGATCGCCGTCGAGGACGTCGCCCATCCCTTGAAGGTGTACGCACCGCTGGAATGGGATGCCTGCGGCAATGACGCATAGGATCCCTTGGTTATGGTCTCCGACCAGGTCGCGTGACCCTTCACCAGACCGATGCCCGCATCGTATGTGACGGTGCATGTACCGGCATAGGCCAGAACGTAGAACCTGTAGAAGTACGAGTCATCGGAGAGCGTGAAGACATAGGTCCCCGCGGAGGCCTCCATGGTCCCGCGCAGATAGGTCCTATACTTCCAGCCGTACCAGGTCTTCTCGACCTGATCGAGATCGAGGTGGAGGCCGGCGGGGAGGGAGCCGCTGTAGAGGAACAGGCCCTCTTTGCCGGTGATCTCGGTGAGATCCGTCTCGACCTCTTGGCCGACCTCATATTCCAATGTGTAGTCGTTCGAGTATGCATCGGAACCATCCGCTAGGATGAGAGCAGATGCCATCGCCATGACGACGACCATAGCTATCGCTGAGTAACGTATGATTCCGTTCATGGGACAATCACTCCGCAGACTGTTTCCTGCTCGGTTTTGGGTTCCTGAAGAAGAGTCCCGGATTCTCGTTGACGACCTCCGTGAAGGCCTGCTTGTCAGCCGGGGAGGTCTCGGGATCCGTTGTGACGCGGAGACCGTATGCGCAGTTCTTCTGGCGGCTCTTCCTGTTCACGGCCCCGACGAAGAACATCTTCTTCCTCGGGGACATGGCATCGAACTCCTCCTTGGACTTCCAGAACCTGGACCTGAAGGAATCGTCGTGGGGTGCGGCCTGGACCTCCTCGGGGGATGCGAAGAGATGCGGGTTGGCTTCCTTGAAGGCGATCAGATTGTCGATGGTCTCGACGTTGGAGTTGGGGTTACCGATAACTTTGTCGTAGTATCTGGTCCTCGCGACGTTGCTCTTGAGGTGGGTGACGGTGTTGGCGATCTCCTGAGGGGAGCGTGCCTGGTCGATGGGCTTCTGGAAGAACCTCTTGAGGAATCCCTGCCTCTGGCCTCCGACGTTGGGATGGGACGCCCTGTACTGGGCTATCTGCTCGTCGGAAGCGATGAAGGTGCTGCCTACCTCGAGGAAGTGCATCGCATTCTTCACAGTCTCCGGGTTGGAGCTCGGATTGTTGATGATCTTCTCGATGTAGAACCTTCCCCTGATGGGATCGTTGAAGCCCTTGAGGGTCTCTCCGATCTCGGCGATGGACCTGACCTGGGAGATGGGCTTCTGCCTGCGCCTGAACATTCCGCCGGAGCCACCGCCCCTGACGTACTGGTCGCCGGTCACGAAACCGTAGTTTGGATCTGCGGCGCCGTCGTGCCATCCCCCGACCTCGTTGCCGGAGGGGTCGTAGGCACGTCCGTAGGCATCATAGGAGTATCCCTGGGAGTAGACACGCCCGTTGGACCTGTCCTTCCATCCGCCGGAATATCCCTTGCCGGACATCCAGGAGCCCTTCGATCTGCGGGATCCCTTCATCTGGTCCTCGGAGAGGAACTTGTTCGGATTCTGTGCTCTGAACTGCATGAGGAGATTGACGTTCTCCACAGGCGTGTTCGGGTTGGTCATGCATTTGTTGTAGTATCTCGTCGCCTGGAGGGGTGACATCCCGCTGAGGATGCGGGTGACCTCCGACGGCGAGAGCTTCTGCGGACCGTTGAAACTGTTTGCTGAAGACATTTCTATCACCTGATGGGTGTGAGTCCGGATTGGGTTCCCTCCGGACGGGGGAATTTCTGGGACGGAGGGGCAGATCTGCCACATGGACGAATGGGATGGTAAAAATCGGACATCTCTACTCCTCCGTTGTTTTGGTGATGGGGCGTCAGGGAGCCTGCCACACAGAGATGACAGACAGTTTCCTTCCGATACCCTTCTTGGAGATCCGGACCCTGGAGGTGGAGTCGAAGTCGATAAGCGATTCGAGCTTCTCCTTCGCCTCCTCCAGGGAATCGGCGTGATACCGCTTCTTCCGGACCTCAGAATGGTGGAAGAAATACCATTGGTCGATGACGTACTCTCCCTTCTCGCTCATGCGCCTCTGAATTTCGCCATAAGCTGCTTGGCGTACTCTTCGTCTCCGTTGCTGTTCGCGGACACCATTGCGACTCCGTCGAGGGCGATGCTCATCTTCAGAGCGAAGTCGGCGAACTCCTTCCACCACTTTCCGTTGATCGGAAGGTCGAAGTAGTTGTTCTTGCCGATGATCGTGGTAAGACGGGGGGACTCCTCAATGGCACCGGTCCTGGGGTTGGTCCTTGTGTTGATCTTGAGGCCGATGTAGAGTCCGCCGCCGCTGAAGCTGAGTGCGGCTGCCTTCTTCTGCTCGCTTCCGTCGGTGAGGTTGACCTGACCGAACTCGTTTCTGAGCTTGTTCAATGTGCTGTTCTGTTCTGATTTCTGTGTCTCGTTCGACATTTGCTGTCCTCCTTTGAGGTAGTGTTGTTAAGAGGTTTCCCGGTGCAGAACACCGTAAGAGGTTTGCCTGACCTCTCAGGGGATCCTATAACAGAAAGCTAGGATGATGCAAATGCAAACTCATGATAATTATCGGACAGTGACAGTAGTCGAATCAGTGTTTCCACTGATGTTTTCCACTGGTTGTGAGATGTCTGGCGGGGGAGTTGTGGCTCTCGCCCTGTCCACTCTTTATTAACATTCGGTCGCCGAACCGGGCCTTTCAA